>Ga0255338_1000200_pt1 | contig 238475 bp, 257 predicted proteins | sample MeOH1_35cm_T4_19_FD_203715 | JGI IMG/M metagenome (GOLD analysis project Ga0255338, IMG submission 203715) | Sandy soil microbial communities from University of British Columbia, Vancouver, Canada - MeOH1_35cm_T4_195 | ecosystem: Engineered > Artificial ecosystem > Sand microcosm >...
TCGATGGGAACCGGAGCGCTCAATTGAGCGGCAAGTGCAACCCAGATCATGCGCTCAAGTTTGCACTGGTTTCAGCCATTGTCGATATGCGTCAGCTTCCAGCTTCTAATGTCCGCTTTGGGTCGAAGGCGGACATTAGACTGGGCAGCTTACATCAGGCCCATCGCCCGCAGGCTCGACTGGCCCTGCGTTCCGACGATCACATGATCGTGCACCGCCACCTTCATGTGGCGTCCTGCCTCGACCAGCTCGCGGGTCAGCTTCACGTCCGCCTGGCTGGGCGTCGGATCGCCGCTCGGATGGTTGTGGACGACGATGATCGCGGTCGCGCCGTGCGCCATCGCCCGTTTCATCACCTCGCGCACGTGCATCGACGCTTCGTCGACCGACCCGCGCCACATCGCCTCGTTCGCGATGAGCATGTTCTTGGCGTTGAGGAACAGCACACGGACTTCCTCGACCGGAGAGTGCGCCATTGCTGCCCGCAGATAGTCCTGAAGAGCATCCCAGCTGGACCAGCACCGGCCGTCCCTCCATCCGCGTCTCCAGCAGCCTCAGGGCAGTCGCCTCGGCAATCTTCAGCGCGGCGACCACCCCTTCGGTCAGGCCTTCGCGCTTGAGTGTCTCCGCGTCCGCGGTAAGCAGCGGACCAATTCCGCCGAACTGGGCGATCAGCGCCTTCGCCTGCGCCTTGGTATCGCGGCGCGGGATCGCGAGCGCGAGGAGATATTCGACCAGTTCGTGGTCGAGCAATGCCTTCGAGCCGCCTTCGAAAAGACGCTGGCGAAGGCGGGCCCTATGCCCAAACGCATTACCCGGAGTGTCCCCCATCCAGTGTGACTGCTAGGCGACATCGTCGGCTGCTTGCAACGATCCGTTCGTGCCGCCAACGGAACGTGCCTGTTTCGGGAGGGTTACTAAACGCCGATGGCTGCGCGGCAGAGTGACGAAGGCGAGTACTCGAACGGTACCGTAGTGGTGCGTCGCCGACGCTGGCGGCGCGTCGCCGCGATCGCGTCGATGGCTTTCCTGGCCCTGTTCGTTCTGCTCATCGCCGGAGTCTGGGTTGCCCGCCGGCCGATCGCGACAGAAGTTCTCCGCCAGCAGTTCGAGCAACGCGGAGTCCGGGCAACCTACACGCTCGACCGTGTGGGACTGAGGACCCAGCAGGTCAGCAATCTCGTCATCGGCGATCCGAAGAACCCCGACCTCATCGCTCGCCATGCCCTGATCCAGGTCCGCTGGAAGCTGAGCGGCGGCGTTCGAGTCTACCGCATTGTCGCGCGCGGCGTCCGGCTGAAGGGAAAGGTCATCGACGGCAAGGTCAATTGGGGCGAAGTCAGCAAGCTGCTGCCGCCGCCGACCGGCAAGCCGTTCTCGCTTCCCAATGTCGTCCTCGACATCGCCGATAGCAGCATCAGCTTGCAGACGCCGTTCGGGCGGCTCGGGTTCGCGCTCGCTGGTTCGGGCAATCTGACGGGAGGATTCCGCGGCAATCTGGCGGCGGTCAGCCCGAAGCTCGACATGGGCCGGTGCAGCCTCGACGGGATGCGCGCCTATACGGCGATCCGCGTAATTGCCCGGCGCCCCCGCGTCGAAGGACCGTTCATCGCGGACAGGTTCGCCTGCCCCGTCAGCAATTTGCTGATGGATGCCCCCAGGTTCGACCTCGACACCAATTTCAGCGAAAGCTTTACCAGCTTCGACGGAAGCGCGCGGGTCACGACCCAGCGAGTGATCGCTGGAGCGAACGGGCTTGCGGCGATGACCGGAAATGTCCGGTTCACGGGCACGCCCAAGTCCGCCTACGGCAAGATCGACGTGGCGGCCCAACGCTCCCGGCTGGGCCCGATCTATGCGGACCGCACGCGGATCAACGGGAAATACCTGATCGGTGCGAGCGCGGGCACGCTGGCCCTGGTCGCCGATTACTCTGCCGAGAACGCCGACCTCGCTTCCTCCGTGATGGCGAGCGTGACCGAACCGCTTTCGGCGGCCCGCAACACCCCGATCGGGCCGATCGCCGTCTCCATCAGCAATGCCATCAGCAATTCTGCCAGGTCGTTCGACGCGTCGGGCTCGATCCGGATGGTCAATTTCCCGGGCGGCGGCGCAGCACGGATCGAGACTGCCAACGTTCGCGCTGACACCGGCGCGCAGGTGCAGGTCTCTGGGGGCGACGGTGTCACCTACTACTGGCCGTCCGGGAAATTGCGCGTCGACGGACTGATCAAGATGGCCGGCGGCGGACTGCCGCAGGGCCAGGTCCTCCTCCGCCAGCCGCGCAGCGGAGCGCCGATGAACGGCCTCGCCCGCTTCGCGCCTTACCAGGCGGGCGCGTCTCGGCTCGCGCTCGATCCGATCCGCTTCCAGGCGAGCGCGAACGGAGCGACCAACTTCGACACCGTCGCGTTGCTCGATGGCCCGTTCCCGGACGGACGGGTCCAGGCCTTCCGGCTCCCGCTCAACGGCCGCCTCGGCCCGGCCGGCGCCTTCTCGGTCGGGCGCGGCTGCATCGTCGCAAGCTGGCGCTATTTCCAGATGCGGGAAATCCAGTTCGGCCCGACGAGGCTGCCCGTCTGCGCCATCGGCCCGGCGATCGTTTCGAAACCCGCCGGCGGCGATCTCCGGGTGGCAGCCAGGCTCAACGATCCGAAACTTGCCGGACGCCTGGGCAAAGCGCCGCTGCAGCTTCGCGCCGATCGCGCGCAGATCATCGGCAAGGAATTCTCCGCCGCCGATCTCGCTCTGCGGCTAGGACGGACAGAAGCGCCGTTCGCGTTCGACGCGGCTGCCCTGCGGGGAACGTTCAGCGGAAGCGGGATCAGCGGCACCTTCGGAGGCGCGAAGTCGACGATCGGCAACGTGCCGTTGCTGATCACCGACGCCGACGGGCGCTGGCGCTATTTCCGGAACGACCTGACAGTCAACGGCGCGCTCAACCTGTCCGACCGAAGCGAGACGCCACGCTTCTACACGCTTCGAAGCAACGACTTCCAGGTCAAGCTTTCGGGCGACAATATCAACGCCGGCGGAACGCTCGTCCACCCGTCGAGCGGGACCAAGGTCACCGACGTGACCATCCGTCACGCTCTGTCGAGCGGAAACGGGCAGGCAATCCTCGACGTGCCCGGAATCCGGTTCGACCAAGGATTGCAGCCGGAAGAGCTGACGCGCCTGACCGAGGGGGTGATCGCTCTCGTCGTTGGCACCGTCCGGGGCCGCGGCGAGATCAACTGGGACGGCGACGGCAACGTCACGTCGACGGGCACCTTCTCGACGGCGAATATGGACCTTGCGGCGCCGTTCGGTCCGGTGACCGGGCTTTCGACGACCGTCAATTTCACCGACTTGCTCGGCCTCGAAACCGCCCCCGGCCAGACTGCGGCGATTGCTACGATCAACCCCGGCATTCTCGTCGAGAACGGCGTGATCCGGTACCAATTGCTGCCCGGCCAGCTGGTAAAGGTTGAGCGCGGCGAGTGGCCGTTCATGGGCGGCCGCCTGATCCTACGGGAAACGATCCTGAACTTCAGCCGCCCGACCGCCAAGCGCCTGACATTCGAAGTTGTCGGCTTCGATGCGAAGCGCTTCATCGATACCTTCGGATTCCAGGGACTGGAGATTACCGGCACGTTCGATGGCGTGCTGCCGATGATCTTCGACGAGAATGGCGGCAGGGTCGTTGGCGGACGTCTCGATGCACGGGAACCGGGCGGTCAGTTCAACTACAACGGGACGAAGCCGAAGGCCGGGATCGCCGTCGGCCTGGCCTTCGACCTGCTCAGCAACATGCGGTACCGCCAGATGACCATCCGTTTGGATGGCGACCTGGCAGGCGAATTCGCCTCACGCTTCGAAATTGGCGAGGTGTCTCTCGGCAATCGCGGCGGCTTCGTGGCGGGGCTTGTGCGAAACGCGTTCAAGAAGGTTCCGCTCAAGGTGAACCTGAGCGTTCACGGCCCATTCCGGGCGCTGATCCAGATGGCCAAGGGCTTCAAGGACCCAACGAGCGTCATCCAGCCCGTCCTTCCCTTCCCGCTCGATACACCGGGCCTCGCGACCGAGACCCGTATCCTCAAGAAGGAAGAAGAACAGCAATCGAACGTTCCGCCCATCCAGGAGCAGGTGGATGTGTCTACAAAACCCCAGCCAAGCGAGTGAGCCGATGACCATGAAACGGAGACCGAAACTGCGGTTGATTGCCGGCGCGGCCCTGGCCGCTTCGTTGACCGGCTGCGTAACTGTGAAGACACCGGACAAGCCGATCGAGATCAACCTGAATGTCGAAATCCGGCAGGAGGTTCTGGTTCGTCTTCAGCAGGATGCTCAACAGCTCATCCAGCAGAACCCGGACGCCTTCCCGCAGCCGCCGAAGCAGTAATGATGCGCTGGATATTGCTCCTGGCAATCGGCGCATCCGCCGCAGCCATCCCCGCAGCAGCGCCATCGCAGGCTTATGCGGAGCTGGCGGGCGCCCGTCGGGCCGGGCAGGTCGGCGAACGTTATGACGGCTATCTGGGGTTTGCCGCGCCATCGGTCCCTGTCGTGCAGAGGCAGGTCAGCGCCATCAACATCCGCAGACGCTCGCTCTACGTCGATCTTGCGAGGCGTCGCGGGGTCACTCCACAGGTGGCCGGGCTCGCGACCGGCTGCGAATTGCTGACGCGGGTGCAGGTTGGGGAAGTCTATCTGCTCCAGGACGGCGTTTGGCGCCGCCGCCAGCCGGGACAGGTCATCGCGCAGCCGAGCTATTGCGGCTGAGCTATTTCACCGGCGGGCGGGGTTCGAAAGACAATCGATATTCGGGTTTCAGCCGCTCGATCATCGCGGCGGTGATCGGAAGCGAAATCTCGTAATTGCCCTCGGCATAGGGTCCGGCAACATATTGATCGGCGATCACCACGAGATGGTCGAAACGTCCGTTCTTGTCGCCGTCGCTCGGGAGGACGGTGACCTCCTTATACTCGGGGCAATTGCCGAACAGGTCATCCTTCTTCACCGGCTCGCCACGCCGTTTCTCGCGTTCGCGTTCGAGGAGGACGCAGAAAGGTTGGCGGATGGCGCCGGTCCAGCTTGTGCCGGGCTGGAGCAAATCCTGAATGGAGACCTCTCGAGCAAGCTTGCGGTCCCACAGCAGTGATCCGGAACCGCTGGAGCCATGCGCTCCACCCGTGAACCCGTAGATGCTGCTCTCCAGGCTCAATAGCCGATCCGACTGCCCGGCAGTCTCATAGGATCGCTGCGCCTCATGGGTATGATAGTCGAACTTTTGCTTTAGCCGCTCGTCGCGATCTTCCTTCGCGCCCGCGATCAGCTCGGATTTCACCTTCTCCAAGTCCTTGGTGAACCGCTCGACGAGCTCTGGAACGGCGGCCGCCTCCGCCGACCACCTGTAGGAGAAATTGTAGAGGCTGGATTCTTCCTCGACCTTGAACGGCTTCGCCGCCGGAGGGGACTCCAGCTTCGGGGTCACCATCTGATTAGCGACGGCTGTTGGAGCTTCGTCGTTCGTAGGAGGTACAGCGGACCCCTGACCGCACGCGGTCAACATGACGGCCATCAATATAGCAGCTCTCATTCGATGGAGACTTGCATGCCGTCGCCAACAAGCCAACAGGGCCTTCGCGGCGGTTGACTTGCCCCCGCCCCCTTCATAAAGGGGCGGCGCCTAGGCGGCCTCGGTCGCCGCCATGTTTCTCGCCCTTAACACACCCCAATCAAGGCGGGGCGACGCACAGGGAAAGATCATGGCGACGGACGAGACCGGGCAGGACCCAAAGCTTCCACCAGACGCAAGGCTCGAATCGCTCGAACAGCGGCTCGACCAACTGCAGGAGGCAGAAGCCAAACGGGTCCACAAGGCAGAGCCAAATCCGACTGACCGGATTTGGTCATTGATGTTCAGCCACTTGATCGGAGCTCCGGTCGGTGGCGCGGTCGTCGGATGGGGTTTGGACAGTATCGCCGGTCTTCTTGGCCGCCATACGTTCCCGCTACTGACGCTGGTGATGCTATTCGTCGGCTTCGGCGTCGGTGTCGTGAACGTCATGCGAATTTCGAAAACATCTTCGGGTGGTGAGCCCGGGGAAAAGTCTTAAGAGGTTAGAGCGAAGTGGCCGACGCAGCCAAGATCGACCCGATGCACCAGTTCACGGTGGAACCGATCGTTCCGCTGCACATCGGTGGCTACGACATCAGCTTCACGAACAGTTCGCTGTGGCTCCTGATCTCGCTCGCGCTGATTACCGGGTTCATGCTGATGGGCATGCAGCGCCAGCTGGTTCCCGGCCGCTGGCAGATGGCTGTCGAAGGTCTGACCGGGTTCATCGACGACATGGTCAAGGTGAACATCGGGCCCGAGGGCAAGAAGTTCATGCCCTATGTCTTCTCCCTGTTCGTCTTCATCCTGACGGCGAACTTCCTCGGCCTCTTCCCGCTGAGCATCATCCCGGGCCAGCACCAGTTCACGACCACCAGCCATTTCAGTATCACGGGCGTCCTTGCCGTGATGAGCTTCTCGATCGTTCTGATCGTAGGCTTTTGGCGGCACGGTCTTCACTTTTTCTCGCTGTTCGTCCCGTCGGGCGTGCATTGGATCGGCAAGGTCCTGCTGTTCCCGATCGAGTTCATCTCGTTCATGATTCGGCCGTTCAGTCTCGGGCTCCGGCTTTTCGTGGCGATGATCGCCGGCCACATCCTGATGGAAGTTTTCGGAAGCTTCATTGTGACTGGCTTCAACGGCGGCGCGGTAGGCTGGGGCGTCGGAATCCTCAGCTTCCTCTTTATCACCTTCGTGAGTGCGCTCGAACTGCTCGTCTGCGCAATCCAGGCTTACGTCTTCGCCTTGTTGACGACGCTGTATCTCAACGACGCGATCAACCTTCACTAAGAGTTCGACAAAGGAGTTTCACATGGATCTTACTTCCGCACAGGTCATCGGTGCCGGTCTTGCTGCAATCGGCGTTGGCGCCGCTGCCATCGGCGTGGGCAACGTCTTCGGTTCGTTCCTTGAGAGCGCGCTTCGTAACCCGGCAGCCGCCGACGGCCAGCAGGGCCGCCTGTTCATCGGCTTCGCCGCCGCGGAGCTTCTGGGCCTGATCGCATTCGCGGTCGCCATGATCATTCTTTACGCTCCGCCGCGCCCGTAAGACGCATCCGGACCTTCGATGCCTCAGATAAATCAGCTTTCCGACATCGTCGTCAGCCAGCTCTTCTGGCTGCTGATCGTGTTCGGGATCATCTACTTCTGGATCGGTCGCGGCCTGGTGCCGAAGATCCAGTCGGTCGTGGAAGACCGAGACAAGAAGATCGCCGACGACCTCGCGGCCGCCCAGTGCGCCCGCGAGCAAGCGGAAGCATCTGAGGAGGCTTATCGCGAGCGGATCGATGCGAGCCGTAGCGAGGCCATGAAGGTCGCGCAGGACGCCAAGCATCAGGCCGCTCTCGATACCGAGAAGCGCCTGAAGGCGGTCGATGCGAAGATCGGCAAGAAGGTTGCGGAAGCGGAGGCGAAAATCCGCGCCGCCGCCGAGGCAGCCCGCCGTGAGTTGGAGCCGGTTGCGGCCGAGGCTGCTAGCCAGCTGGTCTCCAAGCTGACCGGTCAGAAGATCTCGGCGAAAGATGCGGAAACGACGGTGAAGGCGGTGCTCCATGGCTAATCCGCACGGAGAAACCACGGCGACCGTCGAGCAACCCGCCGGCGGAGCCGAGCACGGTGAAGCTGCAGCATTCGGCGTGATCACCGCCCCGATGTTCATCGCCTTGGCGATGATCGTCGTCATCGCGCTCATCGTCTGGAAGAAGGTTCCGGCGGCAATCGGCAAAGCGCTGGACAGCAAGATCGATGTGATCCGCAACCAGCTCGCAGAGGCGGAATCGCTGCGCAAGGATGCTGAAGCGCTGAAGGCCGAGTACGAGGCGAAGTCGAAGGCAGCCGACAAGGAAGCCGCGACGATCGTCGAGCGCGCCCGTCACGAGGCTGAGACCATCGTCAGCCATGCCGAGGAAAGCGCGGAAGCCCTGGTCGAGCGCCGTCAGCGCATGGCCGAGGACAAGATCGCTGCCGAGGAGCGCCATGCGATCGAGCAGCTTCGCGCAACCGCTGCCGAAGCCGCCCGCGAAGCCGCTGCCCGCCTTATCCGCGACCGCGTCGACGAGAAGGCCGACGAGGCTTTGGTTGGCGACGCTATTCGGGGCATCGGCAGCCGCTAAAGCCGCTGCCCTGCCCTTGCCGCGGCACGCGTGGCATGGCACTCGACAATGCGTTGGGCGGTTAGCTCAGTTGGTAGAGCATCTCGTTTACACCGAGAGGGTCGGCGGTTCGAGCCCGTCACCGCCCACCATTGCTTAAGCGCCCAAGCAGATGCGAGCGTTTGCACAGCAAACGGGAGCTACTGCGAAGAGAGCGCGAAAGCCGGACGGCCTGCACGCAAAGCGTGACAGGACCGACGGCGCGGATTTACTCCGTGCCGGCCCCGAAACATCATCAAACCACCGCGACCGGCCCGACCTCCGCGAAATAGCGCCGCATTGCAGCGCTTGCGTCCGGCGCCAGCTCCACGAACACACGCCGCCCGTCGTGAGGATCGGCGCGGCGAACGAAGATGCCCTTATCGGTCATCGTCTTCAGCCAGCGAAGCGCCGAAGCCGCTCACTGCTCCGGTCCGCTGCAACATCGGAGAAGCGATCGGCGCGATGAACTCCTGAAGTCGCGATCGCGAGCGCCGCGGTCCGCTCCGCCTCATCCCCATCGATCAAAAGCTCTACCGGGCTTCCGCCGACCTGCGAGAACAAGAGGTCCACCAGATCCTTCTTGCCCGACACGACCGCGGCGTAGCGGCCGTCAGCGACATCGTTGCTGACCTGGTGAAGAAGCCGGTCCATGGCCGGCCCGCCGTCCTGCTCCAGCTCGATCCAGACGGCGGATGCCGATGCCTGCAGCGCGATCCGGTCGGTGGCGATATCGAGTGGAACGACAGCGCCGATGCGCGCGCCAGCCGCTTCGACGGTACGGGCCGCCCTTTGCAGGGCAGCGTCGCTGTCGCCCGCAATCAGGACCGGAGAGATTTGAGAATAAGAATCGCCGTAAGGCTCGGTCGTATACGCGTTCATTGCGACACTTGGGTTTCGAAACAGAACCGAGCAAGAACGCTGTTAGACGGCAAAGCGGAGCAAAGTCAGCCCAAAACTGAGTCCGAAACGGACCCTTCTCCAGCGCTTGCGCCCACGATGTTGCATAAACGAAGGCGCTGCTTGGGGGGTATGCGAGTGGATGCGTTGAACGAGTTCGCGCCGGCGTCGGCGCGCGCGCAATGGCTGTCGGACCTGCTGCGGGCCGTCGACGAGGCTCAATGGCTCGCCTGGCGCATCGGCGTGGTCGAGGGCCACAATGCGCTGGCGCTGGAACTTTACGTCCGGCTGGAATCCGTTCGCGCCGAAGTGGAGGCCATGCGGCGGCCGTCAAACGCCTTCCGGAATCTCGCCTCCGCCGGAGAATGGCTCGAGAAATGAGCCGATCTGGGTCGCTTTCCAGCCCCCGGTCGCAACGAAACCGCGATTTAGGAAGGCGCGCTTGCCGTAGGCCAGGGGCTGCCCGTCCACCCCGTCGACACGCCCACCCGCCGCCAGCAGCACGGCATGCCCGGCGGCCGTGTCCCATTCGCTGGTTGGCGACAGGCGCGGGTAGATGTCCGCCCTTCCCTCGGCAACGATGCAGAACTTGAGCGAGGATCCGATGGCGACGTAACCGCACTCACCGACCGCCTGGGCCAGATAATCGGCAGTCGGCTGGTTGAAATGCGACTTGGAGGCGACCGCAACCAACTCGTCGCCCGGCGACCGGGTCCGGATCGCGATACGGCCGCTCAGGTCCTCGAGCCACGCGCCCTCGCCGACCAGTCCGCCGTGAAGCCTACCGGTGGCGGGCGCATAGACGGCGCCCAAGTGCGGAACGCCGTCGAGGATCAGCCCGATATTGACGGTGTAATCGTCGCCTCCGCGGACGAATTCCTTCGTTCCGTCGAGCGGGTCGACGAGGAAGTAGGTATCGCCGTGCGCGGGAATGCGGCCCGCGGCGACTTCTTCTTCGGCAATGACCGGCACTCCTGGAGCCGCCTTCGCCAAAGCCGCGAGGATGATCAGCTCGGCGGCGCGGTCCGCTTCAGTGACCGGCGACGAATCCTGTTTGTGCTCCACGTCGTAACCGCGACGGACGATCTCGAGGATTGCCTCGCCCGCCTCACGCGCCGCGACTGCAATGTCTTCGAGAAGCTGCCGTTCGTTCATGGCTATTTGTGGCTGCCCACCCAAGCCGACCGAGGCCGCTTAACGCGGCGCCATCCGAATGCCGCCGTCGAGGCGGATCGATTCCGCGTTCAGGTACGGCGTCTCGACGATGAAGGCGGCCAGCTCTGCATATTCCTCTGCTTTGCCGAGACGCTTCGGAAATGGGACCTGCGCGCCGAGCGCGTCCTGCACGTTCGGCGGCATCATCGCGACCATCGGCGTCTTGAACACGCCCGGAAGGATAGTGTTCACGCGGATGCCGTCGTTCATGAGGTCGCGCGCGATCGGCAGCGCCATGGCAAGCACGCCGCCCTTTGACGCCGAATAGGCCGCCTGGCCGATCTGGCCGTCCTCAGCCGCGACCGACGCAGTGTTGATGATGCAGCCGCGCTCGCCGTCTTCCAGCGGGTCGAGGCCGACCATTCCGAATGCCGAGTTTGCGATGCAGCGGAACGAGCCGATCAGGTTGATCTGGATCGCCAGCTCGAACTGGATCATTGGATAGAACTTCGGTTCCTTGGTCTCCTTGTCGCGGCCGACGGTCTTCGCGGCATTTGCGACGCCCGCGCAATTGACCAGGACGCGCTCTTGCCCATGGGCCTCGCGGGCCTTTGCAAATGCAGCGGCGACTTTTTCGTCGGAGGTCACGTCGACTTCGCAGAAGATGCCGCCGATCTCGGAGGCGACTTTCTCGCCCTTCTCGACGTCGCGGTCGAACACAGCGACCTTCGCCCCCCGCTTCGCAAGCTCCCGAGCCGTCGCTTCACCGAGGCCCGATGCGCCGCCGGTCACGACTGCGGCAATGCCATCAATCTTCATTGTTCCTCCTTGGGTTCGATACGAGCGAGGACCGCGCCCTCGCCCACCTGCGCGCCAGCCTGCGCGCTCAATTCCGTGACCTTGCCGTCGAAGGGCGCGGTCAATCCGTGCTCCATTTTCATAGCTTCGAGGGTCAGCAAACGTTGCCCTTTTGTAACTGTTTCACCCTGCGAAACCTCGACCGCCGTGACCTTGCCGGGCATCGGCGCGGTGATCACGCCATCGGCCACACCATGCCCACAGACGCTGCCACGAGCTGTCAATTCGAACTCGTAGGCATTGCCCTCGTAGAAAGCGACGACGCGCTCATCGTCACGGAATCCCGAGACGGCGGCGAACTCGCCTTCGTCCGGCGACGCAGTCCGGAATTCGCCGTGACGGCCGAGCGCGACGCCCATGCGAGCTGGTGCATTGAGGCGAAAGCCAACGAGGCCAGGCAAGGGCTCTTCGTCCTCATCGATCGCCAGTGCTACCGCCGCGGCACCGCGCCAAATCTGATCATCAGGTTCGGCATCCGGAACCAGTTGTTCAAGGTGGCGCTCGATAAAGCCCGTGTCGATATCGCCGCGCCCGAACTCAGGTTGAAGCACTGCATTGAACAGGAAGCCAGCATTGGTCCTAACTGGCCATACTTCAGTCTGTTCGAGAGCGTTCGCCATCGTCTCGATCGCATCATTACGATCTTCACCCCAAGTCACGATCTTCGCGATCATTGGGTCGTAAAAAGGTGAAATGGCGTCGCCCTCTCCCACGCCAGTATCGATGCGCGGTGCTCGGTAAAGCGCTGCATTCTCCAAGCCTGGTTCAGGCAGCTCAAAGTGATCCAGCCGGCCTACGCTTGGAAGAAAGCCTTTTGACGGGTCCTCAGCGTAAAGCCGGGCCTCAATCGCGTGGCCGTTGATGAACAGCTCTTCCTGCTTGACTGGAATTGGTTCCCCAGAAGCAACGCGGAGCTGCCACTCGACCAGATCCTGGCCAGTGGTCTCTTCGGTGACCGGATGCTCGACCTGCAGGCGCGTGTTCATTTCCATGAACCAGATGCGGTCGGGCTTCAGGCCGTCGCTGGCATCGGCGATGAATTCGATCGTCCCCGCGCCTTCATAGTTCACGGCCTTCGCAGCGCGCACGGCGGCCGAACAAACGGCCTCCCGCGTCGCCTCGTCCATTCCGGGAGCCGGAGCTTCCTCGATCACCTTCTGATGACGCCGCTGGAGCGAGCAGTCGCGTTCGAACAAATGAACGACATTGCCCTTGCTGTCGCCGAACACCTGCACCTCGATGTGGCGCGGCGAGAGAATGTATTTCTCGATCAGCACGCGGTCCTCGCCGAACGAGCTGGCCGCCTCGCGCTTGCAGCTTTCGAGCGCGTCGTCGAAGTCCTTCGCCGCGTCAACGCGGCGCATGCCCTTGCCGCCACCACCCGCGACGGCCTTGATCAGGACTGGGTACCCAATCGCATTGGCTTCCATCTTGAGAACCGCCGGCGACTGATCCTCGCCGTGATAGCCCGGCGTCACCGGAACGCCCGCGTTCGCCATCAAGGTCTTGGCGGCATCCTTCAGGCCCATTGCGCGGATGCTGTCCGGTTTCGGCCCGACCCAGATCAGGCCGGCGTCGATCACTGCCTGGGCGAAGTCGGCATTCTCCGACAGGAAGCCGTAGCCGGGGTGGATCGCCTCAGCGCCAGTCGTCCTCGCCGCCTCGATGATCTTCTCGCCGACGAGATAGCTCTCACGCGCCGGGGATGGCCCGATGTGGACCGCCTCGTCGGCCATCCGCACGTGCAGCGCCTTGGCGTCGGCATCCGAATAGACCGCGATTGTGCGTACGCCCATCGCCCGCGCAGTGCGGATGATGCGGCAGGCGATCTCGCCGCGATTGGCGATCAGCAGCGACTTGATCACTCGGCGGCCACCCGCATCGGCTCTTCCGCCTCGAGCGGCTTCAGGCCCAGCTTGGCGAACAATGCCGCGTCGCTGTCATCTCCAGCATTGGGCGTCGTCAGGAGGCGATCTCCGGTGAAGATGCTGTTCGCGCCGGCGAGGAAGCAGAGCGCCTGCGTGCTCTCGGACATGCTCTCGCGGCCAGCCGAGAGGCGGACCATCGACTTCGGCATGGTGATGCGCGCGACGGCGACGGTGCGGACGAACTCGATGTCATCGATCGGCTTCTCGTCACCCCACATGTCGCCGAGCACTGTGCCCTTCACCGGCACGAGCGCATTGACCGGCACGCTCTCCGGATGGCGCGGAAGCGTCGCCAGTGCGTGGATGAAGCCGACTCGGTCCTCGCGGGTTTCGCCCATGCCGACGATTCCGCCACAACAGACCGCCATCCCCGCCTTGCGCACTTCTTCCAGAGTATCGAGCCGTTCCTGGAACGTCCGCGTGGTGATGATGTCACCGTAGTGCTCGGGCGAGGTGTCGATGTTGTGATTGTAATAATCGAGCCCCGCATCTTTCAGCGCCCGCGCCTGATCGCCGGTCAGCATGCCGAGCGTCATGCAGGTTTCGAGACCCATCGCCTTCACTTCGCTGACCATCTGCAAAAGCGCGGGCATGTCGCGCTCCTTCGGCTCCCGCCACGCCGCGCCCATGCAGAAGCGCTGCGACCCATGCGCCTTGGCCTCGCGGGCGGCGGCGATCACGGCGTTCGCGTCCATCAGCTTTTCGGCCTTGAGGCCCGTGTCCGCATGCGCCGACTGTGAGCAATAGCTGCAATCTTCCGGACACCCGCCGGTCTTGATCGACAGCAAGGTGCAAAGCTGCACCTCACCCGCTGCGTGATGTCGCCGGTGCACATCCGCCGCGCGGAACACGAGTTCCGTGAACGGAAGTTCGAAAAGCTCCGCGATTTCGGCGCGGGTCCAGTCGTTGCGGGTCATGATTTGATCCTGAAATTGTAGGTCGCCCGCACGCGTTCCGAGCGCAACAGATAGCCCGTTAGCACCAGTGCAACTGCCGTGGAGCGGACGAGGGCATCGGGCATGACCTGCGTTGTCGAAGTTGCGAAGACAAACGCCGGACCGGACAGCCAGACAATCGCCACGACAATCCAAACCGCCAGCGAATTGCGGCGGAACCAAAGAAGGAGTGCGGCGAAGATACGCGCAGCTTCACGCGCCAGGATCGGGGCCCAAAACGTCGCGCCTATTTCCCGCCCCAGTGCTTCCCAGCGAGCCGCGAAAAAGCCGTTGAGAGCGAGGGAATAAAGCGGGTCGATGACGCCCAGCCAAAGGACGATGAGGAGCAGCCAGCCGCGGATAGGCAGCTTTGGCGCTTCCGCGGGATTGCCGATCGGGTCTTGCGAAAGCTCCATCATCACATCCTGAAGACGCCGAACTGCGGCCGCTCGGGAATCGGCGCATTCAGGCAGGCCGCGAACGCAAGCCCCAGCACGTCCCGCGTCTGTGCCGGATCGATGATCCCGTCGTCCCACAGGCGCGAAGTCGCGTGCCACGGGTTGCCCTGCACTTCGTAATCGTCGCGGATCGGCTGCTTGAAGGCTTCAGCCTGCTCAGGCGTCCATTTGTCCGCATCGCGGTGGACGGTGGCGAGGACCGATGCCGCCTGCTCGCCGCCCATCACGCTGATGCGCGAGTTGGGCCAGGTGAAGAGGAAGCGCGGCGAGTAGGCGCGGCCGGACATGCCGTAATTGCCGGCGCCGAAGCTTCCACCGATCAGCACGGTGATCTTCGGTACGCTCGCGGTGGCGACGGCGGTGACGAGCTTCGCGCCGTGCTTGGCGATGCCTTCCGCCTCATACTTTCCACCGACCATGAAGCCGCTGATGTTCTGCAGGAACAGCAAGGGCGTGCGGCGCTGGCAGGCGAGCTCGATGAAGTGCGCGCCTTTCACGGCGCTCTCGCTTAACAGGATGCCGTTATTGGCAAGGATGGCGACCGGCATGCCCCAGATGTGGGCAAAGCCGCAGACGAGCGTCGAGCCGTAGAGCGGCTTGAACTCGTGGAATTCGGAAGCGTCCACGATCCGCGCGATGATCTCGTGCACATCATAGGGCGCGCGGACGTCCTCGGGGATGACTCCGTAAAGCTCTTCCGGGTCGTGGGCGGGCGGACGCGGCTCGCGAAGCTCGATGCCGGCGCTTGCTTCCGGCTGCAGCGTCGAGACGATGTCGCGGACGATGGTCAGCGCGTGCTCTTCATTTTCGGCGAGATGGTCGACCACGCCCGACTTGCGCGCATGGAGGTCGCCGCCGCCGAGATCCTCGGCGCTGATTTCCTCACCTGTCGCCGCCTTCACGAGAGGCGGGCCGCCGAGGAAGATCGTGCCCTGGTTGCGGACGATGACGCTCTCGTCGCTCATCGCCGGGACGTAGGCGCCGCCGGCGGTGCAGCTGCCCATGACGCAGGCGATCTGGGCGATGCCCTTCGAGCTCATTTGCGCCTGGTTGAAGAAGATGCGGCCGAAATGGTCGCGGTCGGGGAACACCTCGGCCTGGTGCGGCAGGTTCGCGCCGCCGCTGTCGACGAGATAGACGCACGGCAGCCGGTTCTCGATCGCGATTTCCTGCGCCCGCAAATGCTTCTTCACCGTCAGCGGATAATAGGTCCCGCCCTTCACCGTCGCGTCGTTGCAGACGATCATCACTTGCCGGCCGGACACGCGACCAATTCCGGCGATCATGCCCGCGCCGGGAACCTCGTGATGATAGAGGTCGAATGCGGCGAGCTGGCCGATCTCGAGGAAAGGCGAGCCCGGATCGAGCAGGCGCTCCACGCGGTCACGCGGAAGCAATTTGCCGCGCTCGACGTGGCGCTTGCGGTGCTTTTCCGGCCCGCCCTTGGCGGCCTCGGCGACGTCCGCGCGCAACCTTTCGACCAGTGCGCGGTTATGCGCACGCCGTGCGCGAAACTCGTCATTGTCCGGGCTGATGCTGGTTTGAAGCTTTGGTGCGCTCATGCCTTTTGAAAGCCCGTTGGTCGAATTTCCCCTGCCGCTCGCCTAGCTGCTGCGGCAGCGCTTGGCAAAACCCCATGAAAGGCCTGGAATGAACCGTACTAAGTTGCTTCTCGTCGCGTCCGCGCTCGCTTTCTCGATTTCCGCCTGCCAGCAAGCGGGCACCGGCACCGAGCAAACCGCGCAAGCTCCGGGCACCGAGCTCGGCATCGTCCCGGCGTCGATGGACACGTCGGTAAAGCCGGGCGACGATTTCTTCGCCTTTACCAACGGAAGCTGGGTCAAGAACACGCCGATCCCGGAAGACCGGTCGAACATCGGCGCCTTCTACATCGCCGACCAGGAGCGTGAGCGGCAGACGAAGGAGTTGATCGCCGAAATCCTGAAGTCGAACCCGGCGGCGGACAGCAACGAAGGCAAGATCGCAAACTATTACAATGCCTTCCTGAACACCGATGCGATCGACAAGGCCGGCCTGAGCCCGGCCAAGGCCGACCTCGACGCAATCGGGCGCATTGCCGACAAGAAGCAGCTTAGCGCTGCCATCGGCGGCACGCTTCGCGCCGACACCGACCCGCTCAACGCGACGAACTTCAAGACCGAAAACCTGTTCGGCATCTTCGTCACGCAGGGCCTGAACACGCCGGGCGAGACTCTGCCCTACATCATGCAAGGCGGCATCGGCCTTCCGGAGCGCGAATATTACCTTGGCGGCGACGGCAAGATGGCGGACCTGCGCAACAAGTATCGCGCCTACGTCCAGCAGATCCTGCAGCTTGCGAACTACCCTGACCCGCAGGGATCGGCGCAGCGCATCATGGACCTCGAAACCAAGATCGCCCGCGCCCATGCGACGCGTGAGGAGAGCGAAGATTTTGCCAAAGGCGCGAAGGTCTGGACCCGCGCCGAGCTGGAGAAGAACGCGCCGGGCATCGACTGGGCCGCGCTCCTCGATGCTGCGCAGCTTGGCAGCGCCCAGAAGTTCCAGGCCTATCATTCGACTGCCATTCCAAAGCTGTCAGCACTCGTCGGCTCGGAGCCGATCCAGGCGTGGAAGGACTGGTTGGCGTTCCACACATTGAACCAGCAGGCGGCAGTGCTTCCGAAGGCGTTCCGCGACGCTAGCTTCGCCTTCAACAGCTCCGCACTGCTCGGCATTCCGAAGGAGCGGGCTCGTGACGAGCTGGCGATGAACGCAGTCAGCAAGGCACTGCCGGACGCGGTCGGCAAGGTCTATGTCGACCGGAATTTCCCCGCCTCGTCCAAGGCCGCAATCCAGAAGATGGTCGAGGAGATCAAGGCCGCCTTCGCCCGCCGCGTCGAGGCGCTCGACTGGATGGCGCCTTCGACCAAGGCAGAGGCGCTGAAGAAAGTGAAGACGATCGTGGTCGGCGTCGGCTATCCCGACACGTGGCGTGACTATTCGTCACTCACCATCGGAAGCGACGCCTACGCGAACCAGAAGAATGCGCGCCTGGCGGAGTATCGCCACCAGATCGCGAAGATCGGCAAGCCCATGGATCGCGCCGAATGGTGGATGCCGCCGCAACTCGTGAACGCAGTCAATCTGCCGGTGCAGAACGCGCTCAACTTCCCGGCAGCGATCCTCCAGCGGCCGTTCTTCGATCCGAAGGCTGACCCGGCGTTCAACTACGGCGCGATCGGCTCGGTGATCGGGCACGAGATCAGCCACAGCTTCGACAACAATGGCGCCTTGTTCGATTCCACCGGCGCACTGCGCAACTGGTGGACTCCGACGGACTTCAAGCGCTTCCAGCAGGCTGGGGATGCGCTCTCCGCGCAGTACGACGCCTACGAAGCGCTTCCGGGCCTGCATGTGAACGGCAAGCTGACGCTAGGCGAGAATATCGCCGACGTGGCCGGGCTCTCGGCGGCCTACGATGCGTACAAGCACTCGCTGAACGGGAAGGAAGCGCCCGTCATCCAGGGCTATTCCGGCGACCAGCGCTTCTTCATCGCCTACGGCCAGGCCTGGGCGACCAAGATGCGTGACCAGCAGCTACGCCAGCGGATCGCGACCGACGGACACGCGCCGGGCAACTTCCGCGCGCAGACCGTCCGAAACCTCGACCCGTGGTACGCGGCCTTCAAGGTCGAACCGGGCCAGAAGCTGTACCTTGCGCCCGAAAAGCGTGTGAAGGTCTGGTGATCGATCGCGAGCCCCTCCGGATCGGCCGGAGGGGCCGCTGCCTGCACGATTAGCGAACGGCTTCCTGGATCTTGGGCTTCATCTGCGGAGTGACCTCGGCGGAAACGGGCGCAAGCGGAACCCGCCCGCGCTTTCCGTTCCGATCGATGTCATGAATGAGGATCTTCATTTCGGCGATCTCGCGGACCTGGCTGGAGATGATTCCGTCCGCCAGCTTGCGCACCCGCGGGTCGCTGATGGTCGCTTTCTCGGCATTGTTGATGGCGATGGAATGGTGCGGAATCATCGACTTCATGAAGGCGACGTCGTCCACGACCGCCTGTGATCGGTTGACGTAGAGCAGGACCGCACCCAGCACGACGGCTATGGCAACGACGGCGACTTTCGTGGTCCTTCCGTCGTACATCGACCACATGAAGCCGAGCATCACGACGGTCATCACGCAGCCCATGACCAATGAGGCGATAAGACGGTTCACGCTGAACATCGCGTGGTCCAGGCTGTAAACGAGCTGGTACATCAGGAAGAACATGATGAAGGTCGATACGGCGATCATCGCCGCGAACCGGCCCCAGCCCATCCCGCTGCTCCCTTGCTGCTGATGTTGCTGATCCACTCTGTACTCCTTCGATCCATGGATTTCAGAGTTTCGAACGAAGCTGCGTCGGGATTGGTTCACCTGGGCCGGGCTCGCCATTCGTCGCGCGAGCCGGCAATGTTCAACCGAATTCGAACAGCCAAATCGCCACGACCAGTCCGGCGGCGCCGAGCGAAATCACCGCCGTGAACAGCCGGAGGTTTATCAACTGGGCGGTCTCGACGACGTGTGGACTAAGCCTCCGCATTACCGCGGCTGCCCGGCGCTCGGCGAGGATGATGATCAGGATCGCCAGTAGCAGAAAGCCGGTCGCGATCGCCCGAGGAACCCATGGCGGCTGCATCCTCTGGAATAGCGCATTGAAACCGACCCCGAGCGCTACACAGGCCAGGGACGTGCGCATCCAGCCGGCGAAAGTACGCTCGTTCGCAAGGATCGTCCGATCTTCGGCAAGATCAGTTCGTGACGCAGACGTCGTTTCATTTTCGGCACTCACGCTCCGTAAACGTCCGGACGTCAACGGTTGTGCCTTGCGGCGGTTTAGTGAGGCGCTTCCGCACGTGCCTTTAGATAAGCGTAAAGCGCGTCTCGCTCGTGCGGCGTCAGCTTGGAAAAGCGATTCCGCGCGACGTCCTGCATCAACTCCTTGAGCTTGCGGTTGCCGGTCGGGACCCCGGTGGTGATCATCCTTTCGAATTCTTCACGTGAATAACCACCGGCGACGATCAGATCGGGCGTGTCGCCTTCCTGGCCCTTGAGTTCGGGTCCGTGGCACTCCGCACAGGTCACCATCGTGATGTAGCGGCCAAGCGCGTGCGTCTCGCCAAGGTCCGGCGGTGTCTTCGCCTTCGTCTTCAGAACGGTTTGAGCGGCCGGCATGATTTTCCCTTCGGCAATCAGCTTCTGGGCGTCGGGCTCGAACGGTAGCGGCTTTCCCGTGGGTTCGCCCGCAGGCTCCACGGTCCGAAGATAGGCGATGATCGCATCCAGATCGGCATCGCTCAGATGCTGGAAGATTTCCGACGGCATCGCCCAGATGTCGCGCCCGCTGGGATGAATTCCGCCGCGTATCAGCCGCTCTAGCTGAGCATCCGCATATTTGGGAACTTCGCGCGTCAGGTTGGACGCATACAGCTCGTAGAATCGCTGCCCCTGCAGATCCTTGCCGTGGCAGCCGTGACAGCCGAGGGCCCAGCTGATCCGCTTACCGTGCGCGACTTTGGCCGGCGCTTCGGTCGCGTAGGCGCCGTCGAACGCGATAAACGGTTCGGCCGGTGGGTCATTTGCCTGCCCTGCGCTGCAAGCACTCGTCGCAAGCATTACGGCAGCCGCAAGCAGGCGCATCGGCAATCCCCCTTGAGGGAAAGCTACCTCAAGTCGGAGGGATTACCGAGTCAGGCGCCCACCAACTCCCGGCCGATGAGCATGCGCCGGACCTCGTTGGTGCCGGCGCCGATGTCGAGCAGCTTGGCGTCGCGATAGTAGCGCTCGACCGGCCAGTCCTTCGTATAGCCCGCGCCTCCCAAGGCCTGCACGGCCTCGTTCGCGACCTTCACGGCATTTTCCGACGCCAGCAGGATCGCGCCGGCCGCGTCGAAGCGGGTCGTCTTGCCCGCATCGCACGCCTTGGCGACCTGATAGGCGTAAGCACGCGAGCTATTGAGCGCGACATACATATCGGCGACCTTGGCCTGCATCAGCTGGAAGGTGCCGATCGGCTTGCCGAACTGCTTGCGCTCGCGGACATACGGCAGGACGACGTCGAGGCAGGCCTGCATGATCCCGATCTGGATACCGGCGAGCACGGTCCGTTCGTAATCGAGGCCGCTCATCAGCACCTCGACGCCCTTGTTCTCCTCGCCGAGCACGTTCTCCGGCGGGACGAAACAGTCGTCGAACACCAGCTCGCTGGTCGGCGAACCGCGCATTCCGAGCTTGTCCATCTTCTGGCCGATCGAGAAGCCTTCCATGTCCTTCTCGATGAGGAAGGCGGTGATCCCGCGGCTGCCCTCACCCGTCTTGCCGTAGACGACGAGCGTATCGGCATAGGCGCCGTTGGTGATCCAGAATTTGGTCCCGTTGAGGCGATAGCCGTTCCCGACCTTCTCGGCCTTCAGCTTCATCCCCACGACGTCGCTGCCCGCGGTAGCTTCGCTCATTGCGAGCGCGCCGACGTGCTCGCCGCTGATCAGCTTGGGCAGATAGCGCTGCTTCTGCTCCTCATTTCCCCAGCGGCGGATCTGGTTGACGCACAGGTTCGAATGGGCGCCGTAGCTGAGCCCGACCGACGCGGAAGCGCGCGCGATTTCCTCCTGCGCGATGACATGTTCGAGATAGCCGAGACCGAGCCCGCCATATTCTTCCTCGACGGTGATTCCGTGAAGCCCGAGCTCGCCCATCTGCGGCCAGAGGTCCTTCGGAAATTCGTCCTTCTCGTCGATCTCGGCGGCGATCGGAGCGATCTTGTCGCTTGCGAAGCGCTGCGTCGTCTCGCGGATCGCGTCCGCCATTTCGCCCAGGTCGAATTCGAGCCCGCCTTCGGACATGCCTATCTCCTCTTGGGGGCGAGCGCCTAGCACCCGCATTGAGGTTTGAACAAGCAAGCCCGCAGTCTTATGTGCAGTGCAACAATCCGACTCCGGAGCTTACCAATGGCCACCACCGCAGACGATCCGACCGTAATCCTCTCGATTGCACGCACGCCGATGGGCTCGATGCAGGGCGCTCTCGCCGATGCCTCGGCGACCGACCTCGGCGCTACGGCGGTGAAGGCAGCCGTGGAGCGCGCCGGCGTGTCCGGCGAGGACATCGACCGCATCTACATGGGCTGCGTGCTTCCGGCCGGTCTCGGCCAGGCCCCAGCCCGCCAGGCGGCGATCAAGGCGGGTCTTCCGAAATCGGTCCAGGCGACCACGGTCAACAAGGTCTGCGGCTCCGGGATGCAGACGGTGATAATGGGCGACGAGGCGCTGACCGCCGGCAATGCGGACTTCATCATCGCGGGCGGCATGGAGTCGATGACCAACGCCCCGTACCTGCTCAAGAAGCACCGCTCGGGCGCCCGCATCGGCCACGACACCGCCTACGACCACATGTTCCTCGACGGCCTCGAGGACGCGTACGAAGAGGGCCGCGCGATGGGCAGCTTCGCCCAGTGCACCGCCGACGAATATCAGCTGACGCGTGAGCAGATGGACAATTACGCCATCGAGAGCCTCAGCCGCGCCAAGGCCGCGATCGACAATGGCGGCTTCAAGGACGAGATCGCCCCCGTCACCATCAGGAGCCGCGCCGGCGAGACGATCGTCGATACCGACGAAGCCCCGGGCCGCGGCCGCCCGGACAAGATCCCGCAGCTGAAGCCCGCATTCTCGAAGGAAGGCACGATCACTGCCGCGACCAGCTCGTCGATTTCCGATGGCGCTGCGGCGGTCGTCCTGACCCGCGAGAGCGTCGCGAACGCCAAGGGTCTTGATCCGGTCGCCCGTATCGTCGCGACCGCCGCCCACGCGCAAGAGCCGGCGCAGTTCACCGTCGCCCCGATCGGCGCGATCGAGAAGGTGCTGAAGAAGGCCGGCTGGAAGGCATCCGACGTCGACCTGTGGGAAGTGAACGAGGCCTTCGCCTGCGTCGCGATGTTCGCGATGAAGGATCTCGGCATCCCGCACGAGAAGATCAACGTCCATGGCGGCGCGACCGCGCTCGGCCACCCGATCGGCGCCAGCGGAACGCGCATTCTCGTGACATTGATCAATGCGCTGAAGGGCAAGGGCCTGAAGCGGGGCGTTGCGAGCCTCTGCATCGGCGGCGGCGAAGCCACGGCCGTAGCGGTGGAGCTGGTCTAGGCCCGAGACTCGCCGCAGGCTCGCGCAACTGGTAAGGCGCGCCTCCTCGAACAGGGGGAGAGAAGCCATGAAGAAACTCGAGTTGATAGCCGCTGTCGCAGCGCTCGCAGCCTGCGGCCAAAAAGAAGCCGCGCCCGCCGAAAACGCGGACATGAATGCCGCGGAAGCCAATATGGAGGCGCCGGCTGCAACTCCGGCGGCGTTCCAGCTCAACGAGACGACCTGGACGTTCACCGACAAGGATGGCCAGGCAATCCAGGAGTCGGTCGACGCAAACGGCAACTATATTGCCAATTCCGGCGACAAGCATATCGACCACGGTACGTCGGTGATGAAGGACGACAAGGCCTGCTTCACCAGCGCCATGAACAAGGACGGCGAGACCTGCTGGACGACAAAGCCGCTCGAGATCGGGCAGTCGTTCGAAACGACCAGCGACAAGGGCGAGAAGCTGACGGTTACGCGGGTCGCCTACACCCCGATGACGATGCCCGCGGGCTAAATATTCGAGATGGCGAAGCGCGGGCCTATTTCGGGCCCGCGTAAGCCATGCACTCCAGCTCCAGTTCCGCTCCGAGGGCGAGACCATTCGCGCCGAACGCGCTGCGCGCCGGCAGCTTCCCTGCGGGGAAGTAAGGCACATAGACCGCGTTGAACGCGGGCCAGTTCTTCATGTCGGCGATCATCACCGTGCACTTGAACACATCGCTCCAGCCGAGGCCTCTGGCCTTCAACGCTCCACCGATATTCTCCATCGTCTGCTTGGCCTGGCCCTCGAAGGTCGGCGGCAGCTTGCCGTCGGGCTGGATGCCGATCTGGCCGGAAAGATAGAGCACGTCGCCCACGCGAACGGCGGTCGAGAAAGGTGCCGCCCGTCCGTTCAGTTCCGGTGCCGGAAATTGTTCGACGGCGGGTCGCTGGGCCTGAGCATTCGCAGCCGTCGCGCCGAGCAGCGCAACCAAGGCAATCGCATATTTCATTCCCGCCTCCCTGTTCAGTCGATGATTTCGCCCTCGCTCACGCCCCAGATGTCGGACGTGCGGATATAACCTTCGCGCTTGCCGACGGCGATGTGGCACCAGCCGTTGCCGCAATGCTCGATACGACCGACCACGCCCTGCTCGGCATTGAAGCGCACGCGGCTCGCCCCGTCCGCCTTGGCGTGGATCGGGCGCGGATTGCCGGACTTCACGATCGCCGTGCGGCGGTCGCTGAGCAGCGACACGAGCATCCAGCCCTGCGTGCCCTCTGGATCCTCGATCATCCGCCAGTTCGGATAGGTCTTCACAACGCGGATCGGCAAATCGCGCCGCTTGTAGAGCCAGATGCCGGGATAATTGCGCCCCGGGCCGGTGCGCATCATCGCTTCGCCCGAAGCGATCGAGGCCCAGTAGGGCGGTTTCTTGTCCTGCGCGGCGGCCGGGACGGCCAGACTCAACGCGACTAACGCCAACAGCCCCCGTCTCACGAAGATCACGCTCCCGTCAGGATCCTGTCCACCAGCTGCTTCACCGTGGGGACGAAGCCGTTGGAATAGAACGGGTCGGTCCTGAAGCGGAAGGCCGCATGACCCGCGAACATCAAATTGTTTTCGACCGGACCGCCGTGGGCGATGTCCTGGAGCGTCTTCTGGATGCAGAAGCTGCGCGGATCGGCAAGCCGGCCGGTCGAGTTCTTCTCATTGTCCGCCCAGGACGAGAAGGAGCATTGGCTGAGGCAGCCCATGCATTCCGCCTGGTCGTGGCGGATCTGGTTCTTCTCATCGGTCGTGACGAAGATGAGCGTCTCGTCGGGCGTCTTGAGCGCTTCGTTATAGCCCGCCGCGAACCATTCGCGCGCATGCTGGAGGTCGCCCTTCGTGACCCAGTAGCCGCGCTTCTTGCCGACGCCGACGTCGAGCTCGAAATGGTGGTCGCCGAGCGGCTCCTTGGTGAAAGCGATCTGGCGATGCGAGCGCTCCTCGAGCGCACGCAGGAACGGATTGCGGACCGCCGACGAATAGAAGCCGGTCGGCGAGAAACGGTGAAGAAGGACGTCGCCTTCTTCCAGCGTCATCAGCCGCGCCTTCCACTCCGGCGGGATCGGGCTTTCCTGGGTCAGCAGCGGTCGCGTTCCGAACTGGAAGGCGACCTGGCCGAGCTCCGGATTGTCGATCCAATTCTCCCACTCGTCGAGACGCCAGACGCCGCCGGCCATGACGATCGGGACACTGTCGGCGATGCCGTTCTCGCGCATCGTCGCGCGGAGGGCAGCAACGCGAGGATACGGATCCTGTGGGGCGCGCGGGTCTTCCGCGTTCGAAAGGCCGTTATGCCCACCCGCAAGCCACGGGTCTTCGTAGACGACCGCCGCAAGCCAGTCGGCCGCTTTGTGATAGGCGCGCTTCCACAACGCGCTGAAGGCACGCGCGGAGCTGATGATCGGAAGATAATTGACACCGTAGGACGCCGCGATCTCGCTCAGCTTGTACGGCATTCCCGCGCCGCAGGTGACGCCGGTGACGAGGCCCTTGGTGCGCTCCAGGACGCCATGAAGGACGCGCTGTGCGCCGCCCATTTCCCATAGGACGTTGATATTGATCGCGCCCTTGCCGCCGGCGAGATCGTAGGCGCGCTGCACCTGCGCGACCGCGCCGTCGATGGCGAACTTGATCAGCTCTTCGTGGCGTTCCCGCCGGGTCATGCCCTTGTAGATCTGCGGGATGATGCGGCCTTCGGGGTCGTAGCTGTCGGCATTGACCGCCGAGACCGTGCCGACTCCGCCGGCAGCCGCCCAGGCCCCGGAGCTCGCGTGATTGGTCGCCGAAACGCCCTTGCCGCCCTCAATCAGTGGCCAGACCTCACGGCCACCGTAAAGAATGGGCTGCAGCCCCTTGAACAACTCGTCTCTCCCGTTTCGCGCGCTATATAGGCCCTGTTGCGGACATTTCCGCAAAAATCCACCGATTCACGGACATAACGAAACGGGCCGGGAATCGCTTCCCGGCCCGCCTTGCTTGTCATTCTGGGATTTGGCTTAGCAGCGGCCCTTGGCGACCTGGCTGCCGACGACCGCGCCGAGAGCGCCGCCGATCAGTGCGCCGGTTGTGCGGTCGCCGGTCCGATACCCGTAGCGATCGCGCCCGCTGGCAACCTGCGATCCGACCACCGCACCCAGCGCACCGCCGACGAGAGCGCCGGTGGTCGAGCTACCGCCGCAGCGATAGCGGCTGCCGTAGGAGTTGTTGCCGTAGTAGCCGTTGTTGTAGCCGCCGCCATAGTATGGCGAGCCGTACGAGCTGTAGCCGCCGTAATAGGGCGATCCGCCGTAGTAGCTGCTGCCGTAGTAGGGCGAGCCGCCGTAATAGCTCGACCCATAATAAGGCGAGCCCGAGTAACGCGCCCCATAGCGCGTGCCCGAATAGCGCGACCCGTAATAGGGCGACGACGATACGTAACGCGTGCGGACCGGCGTGCCACCGTAGTAGGTCGAGCCGTAATAGCGCGCCTTCTGGGCTCGCTTCTGCGCCTTCTTCCCCGACTTTTGGCCATGATCCTTGGCCGACGCGACGGTCGGAGTGACAACCATGGATGCCGCGGCAAGCGCGAGCAGGGAATTCCTCAACATCGATATACTCCTCGAATACGCGGCCACGCTCAAAGGCGTGGCGTCTTGACGCCACCTGCTGCGCCTTATGGGCTGTCTGCGTCCTGAATGAGGTTGTCAGGAATTCGGCAGCTGGAGCGAGTAGTCGAGGCCGATGTCGACGGATGGAGCAGACTGGGTGATCCGTCCGACGGAAATGTAATTCACTCCAGTCTCGGCGATGGCGCGGATGTTATCGAGATTGACCCCGCCCGATGCCTCGAGCGGCACACGCCCGGCCACCAGCGCCACGGCTTCGCGAAGGACCGGCGGAGGCATGTTGTCCAGCAGCAGCCGATCCGCACCCGCCTCGAGTGCCGGCTCGATCTGGTCGATCCGGTCGACCTCGACCTGGACCGGAAAGCCGGTATCCGCGGCCTTCGCAGCGCGCACGGCCTCCGCGACTCCACCCGCGACCGCAACGTGATTGTCCTTGATCAGCAGCCCGTCATCGAGCCGCATCCGGTGGTTTTCGGCGCCGCCCATCCGCGCTGCATATTTCTCGAGAAGGCGGAGGCCGGGAATGGTTTTCCGCGTGTCGAGCAGGATTGCGCCGGTCCCGGCGATCCTGTCGACATATTGGCGCGTCAACGTCGCGATCCCGGAAAGATGCTGAAGCGTGTTGAGCGCCGATCGCTCGGCGGCGAGCATGGCGCGGGCATTGCCTTCGAGGCGAAGCAGGTCGCAGCCCTTCTCGACGCTGTCCCCGTCCTTCACGAGCTTCTCGAAACGCACGTCGCGGTCGAGTGCCCGGAAAAAGGCGATCGCAATGTCGAGACCGGCAATTGTGATCGGCTGCCGGCAGTTCATTTCCGCAGTGAAGCGTGCTTCAGCGCCGATCGTCGCGGCCGACGTGATGTCGCCGCCCGAGCCCATGTCTTCCGCAAGCACGCGGCGGACGAAATCGGTCACATCGAATTGGGGATCAACGGCCATGAATCGGCTCTAAGCGAGCGGCCGCCGCGTCGCTAGTGCGCGGGCTCGTCGTGCGTCGTTTCCGCGCCCGCCAAGCGCCAATGATCGCCGTCCAGCTCGAATCTCTGGCCCGTGCTGGACACGAACTTTTCGCCGCTCCAGGTCTGAAGCGTCAGCGTGACGCTCTCCTCCTCGATATCGATCCGGTTGAAGCTTTGCTCTTCATCGCGCAGCCGGGTCGACGTCGCGGTCCCCGCCTGGACGACAAGCGCCGGGCCAGCGCGAGTGACGAGGTCGCGCGCGCTGTGGGTCGACGCCGTGTGGTGATGGCCCGCAAGCAGCATATCGACGCCGGCGTCCGCCGCTGCGTCGAGCGCGAGCTCGCTTCTCCCGGCGGCTCGCTCCACGTCGCCCGTCTCGCCGACCGGCAAGGCGAACAAGGGGTGGTGGGTAACGAGCACTCGCAGCGAATTGGGATTGCTGCGGTCGAACGTCTCCCGGATGAACTTCAACTGCTCGTGGCTGATGCGCCCGTCCTTGAACGTCAGCGACCGCGCCGTGTTGATCCCGAGCAGGCTGACTCCGGGAAGCTCGTGGAACGGGCAAAGCGTCTCGTCGACGAACCGCCTGTAGCGCGTCAGCGGCGACAGGAAGCGGCGGAAGACGTCGTACAACGGCACGTCGTGATTGCCGGGCACCGCGAGCACGTCATGGCCGGCCTCGCGCAACCGGTCGAGGAATTCGCAAGCCTCCTTGAACTGCTCGATGCGGGCGCGCTGGGTAAAATCCCCGCTGATAACGACGATGTCGGGCTTTTCTTCGTCGACGCGCTGCGCGACCGCCTCGACAAGTCTTGGGTCGTGCGCACCGAAGTGCAGGTCGGATAAATGAATCAGGCGAGCCACCGAACAGCAACGCGCTGGCGACGCCACGGTTCACCGCTTAAACGACAGACATGGATCGGACCGAGGCGAACAGCGGCACGCGGGAAGTTTCCGAGCGGCTACGCTTTGACGAAGCTGCCCTGGATCGCTGGCTGTCCGAGCATATCCCCAATGGGGCGCACGACGGACCCATCAAGGTCAGCCAGTTCAAAGGCGGACAATCCAATCCAACCTACCGGATCGACACGTTCCGGTCCGCCTTCGTCCTCAGGCGAAAACCACCGGGGAAGCTCTTGCCTGGTGCTCATGCCGTTGAGCGCGAGTATCGCGTGCTTGCAGCGCTCGGAGCGCAGGGATTTCCGGTGCCGAAAGTCTACGGGCTGTGCGAAGACGAGAGCGTCATCGGCACGGCGTTCTACGTCATGGACATGGTGCCGGGGCGGATCGTCTGGGAAGCGCACTTCCCCGGCAGGAGCCGCGAGGACCGCGCCGCCCACTTCGACGCGATGAATGCGACCATTGCGCAGCTTCACGGCTACGATCCTGAAGCGATCGGCCTTGGCGACTATGGGAAGGCGACCGGCTTCGTCGAGCGCCAGGTCGCGCGCTGGTCGAAGCAATACCTCGGCGACACGGATGCAGGGCGCGTCCCGGCGATGGACAGGCTTGTAGACTGGCTCGGCAAGCATTTGCCGCCGGACAGCGGCCGCTCCAGCGTCGTCCACGGCGACTATCGCTGCGACAACATGATCTTCGATGCGGAGAAACCGATCGTCCGCGCGGTGCTCGACTGGGAGCTGTCGACGCTAGGCGATCCGGCGGCCGACTTCACCTACCACCTGCTCATGTACCGCATGCCGGGCGGCCCGAACTTCAGCGGGCTGGCCGGGCTCGACCTCGAAGCGCTCGGCATCCCGTCGGAGGACGATTACGTCGCCGCCTACTGCCGCCGGACCGGTCGCGATCATTTGCCCGACAAGGATTATCTGATCGTCTTCTGCCTGTTCCGGCTCGCGGGCATCCTTCACGGCATCAAGGGCCGCCTGGCGCGCGGCAACGCATCGTCCGCGCATGCGGCGCAAATGGTGGAGAGGCTGGAGCCGCTGGCCGAACTCGCTCTGTCGGAAACGCGGAAGGCTCGGCTTTAGGGAGCGGCGCGAATGTCTGCTTTCGACCCATTGCAGACATTAGGCCAATGTGGTTGCCTTGCCGGATGAAAGAAGCTGAAATCGCTGAACTCCTTCGGTCACGGATTGGGCGCGCGACCCGCATCATAGCGACGGACGGTGAGCCAATGGAGGTCCAAGAGGTGGTCGATGCAACGCACCCCGCACCTCTGCCGTACGAGTATGCTCACTACGTTGAGAACGGCGGCATTCCCCTCTCTGCTGATCACGGTCGCTACTTCTTCTATTCAAGCGAGGTCGGCAGGATCGAGGATGTTGAAACCGGCGAAGTGATCTTCACCCGAGACGCGAGCTAATGTCCGCTTTCCAGCAATTCCCGCCGCTAACGTGGTGTCTGCTTTCGACCCATTGCGGACATGAGCTACATTGCTCGGACCTGCTCCAACAGATCACTGAGCGTCGCACGTCCGCCGTCGGTAAGCGGCAATTCCACCCACGCTGCCTCCTCACGGATGGCGTCTAGCTCCGGGTCTGTGATCTTGATGCTTGTGAAGTCGTCCCAGTCCCAAGCGGCGCCAGTTCCGTCGAGAAAGTCTCGTAGGTAGACCTCCACTTCGCCTGTCGTCCGGTCCTTCGATGTTTTAAGTCCGAATAGACGCTCCGCGAAAACCATCAGGAGGATGATCGGAACGACGAGCGGCGCAAGCAGGATTGCTGGCCAGCCGCTAATGTGCACTGGACCGAACGCCACCCGAAAGACGGGCTTTCCATCCGAAGTTCTCTCCACCCGCTTAGTATGCTCAACGGGATGTCTGCTTTCCACCCATTCCTGCCACTAGCAGCGGAATGGCAACAATCGACCCAAGCAGACAGTAGCTCCTAGGTACCGCCAAGCTGTTCTAGCGCATGGTCTAGCGACTGGTCCGCCTCGTCGCGTCCTATCCATTTGTCTTGCCACGCATCTGCTTCGCGTTGCGCATGTGTGGTCGCGCCGTCCTCGTAGCTCATCCGTCGAAGCTCTTCGGGGGTGACACGGATCGTGCGCTCATTTTCTGGACGTTGGCACTGAAGGATCAGCCATCCGTCGCGACCGTCCCAAGTCAGCAGATGCGGCGGAACATCCTCTAACGAAAATTGGATCGACCAACTCCCGAAGGCTTCATCGCAATACTCGGCCTTCTCAACCGTAAATCCGCGTTCCGCCAGCGCCTCGCAGGAACGGGCAAAATCATTCAGTGTCATCATCTGGGAAGGCTAGCTGCGCGAATGTCTGCTTTCCACCCATTGCAGACATTAGGATCGACCGTCATTCTGGCCGCATGCTTTACCTCGCACTCAAAGCGGCGCTTTCAGGTGTCCTGATCGCCATAATCTCCGAAGTCTCAAAGCGTTACCCCGGCATAGGCGGTCTTATTGCATCGTTGCCCCTGGTTTCCGTCCTCGGCATGATCTGGCTTTGGCGAGACAAGCCCGACGTTGAGAACATGGCATCGCACGTCGAGGCGACTTTCTGGTTTGTTCTTCCGTCCTTGCCGATGTTCCTGATCATTCCGTGGCTTCTGCGGAATGGGACATCGTTCTGGTTGGCGCTGCTAATCGGTTGTGCGGCGACTATCGCTTTCTATTCGGCAATGCTTGCCATCGGCCCGAAGTTTGGGCTGCGCCTCTGAACCATCCGCTTTCCATCCGAAGCAATTGCCACATTACGAATACGGGTTGCGGAACGGACCCGATCGCTGCTTCTGGGGATGAATGTCGCTGGTCCAACCTGCTGAATTGACCGGAATCCTCGAGGCACGGCGCGGAGACCTTCGCCGGTTCCTGATTGCACGGACGGGCAGCGAGGCTGATGCAGACGATCTGCTGAGCGAGCTCTGGATCAAGGCCAATTCGGCCCAGCCGGGTCCGGTCTCCAATCCGGCCAGCTACCTTTTCAAGATGGCCAATAATCTCGTTCTCGACAGGCTTCGCGAAACCAGTCGCCGCCAACGGCGCGAGGGTGACTGGATCGCAGAGCAGCGCGGCAGCCCCTCCCTTGCGGAAGAGCCCGCCGATCCGGCGTCCAGCGCCGAGCAATTGCTCATCCAGCGGGACGAGCAGAATCGGCTGACTGAAGCGATCGACCAATTGCCCGCCGGGGCCCGGCGCGTGCTCCGAATGCATAAGCTGGAAGGGCTCGGCCATGCCGAGATCGCCGCTCAACTGGGGATAAGCAAAAGCGCCGTCGAGAAGCATATGGCCCTCGCCATGGCGCATCTCCGTAGAATCCTGACGACTGAGGCGGAGCCCGGCCCGCGGCGTCTAGGAATCAACAAGGGAGGTCCGGCCGGGGGTGGCAAGGACTGGAAGTCATGAGCATCGACCGGATCACCGAAGAGGCCGCCGGCTGGCTCGTTCGCCAGCAGGATGACGCCATGGACTGGGAAGGCTTCACCCTTTGGCTGGAAGCCGACCCGCGCCACCGCGTCGCCTATGACGAGTTGGCATTGATCGACGCCGACCTGAATGATTACGCGCAAAGGTTAGAAGTTAACCGGACGGTGCCCGCCCCCGTTGCCGCAAATGATGCTGAGCCCGTGCGCTGGAAGCGATGGGCGGGCGTAGGTGGTGGCGCTCTGGCTGCCGGCCTGGCGCTAGCATTAGTCCTCCAGCCAGCAACAACGGACATTCGGGCCCAGGACTACCGGTCGGCGCCGGGCAAAAGCGCCCAGATCGCTCTGGCTGACGGCGGCCATGTCGTGCTTGCGCCGGATAGCCACCTGCGGATTCGAGGTGGGGATATTACGATCGAGGGGACGGGATACTTCGACGTTCCACACAGGCCGGGGCGCACACTCACCGTCAACGCAGGCGACTTCCAGGTCACCGACATCGGGACGCGCTTTTCGGTCGCGAACGAGGCCGAAGGAGTAAGCGTCGAGGTCGCGGAAGGAGCCCTCTCGGTTGCATCGCAACGGCTGCCATCGCCGATAGCCCTACGGGCAGGTCACGGCTTGCATGCCGACCGGTCAAGCGCGACCGTCCAGCTCGTCCGGATCGAGCCGCAGCGTGTCGCGACGTGGCGAAACGGCAAGCTGCAGTTCGACGAGGTTCCGCTCGCGCTGGTCGCACGCGACATCTCAAGATATTCGGGTAGGAAGGTGACGGTCGACCGCGCGATCGCCGACCAGCCATTCAGCGGAGTGATCGCGATTGACCAAGGTGAGGCCCCTGAACAGACCCTCGCCCAGATCCTGTCGCTCGACATCCAAAGGGTGGACGGCGCTTCTCGCCTTCGGCCTCGTCGCTAGCCAGGTTGCACCCGCTTCCCCCGCCTATGCGGCAGCGCAATCAATCAACATCCCGGCCGGCCCGCTCTCGCAGTCCATTAGGCGGCTAGCCGACCAGTCCGGAGTCTCGATCGGCTTCGCGGGGAAATTGCCCGGTATCACGGCACAAACGGTGCGCGGTGCGTCGACCCCGGCGGAGGCGCTACGCCAGATGCTCGAAGGAAGCGGCTACCATGCGGTGCCAACCGGCCCGTCGAGCTTTCGGATCGAGCGCCTCCCTCGCGCGGCGCACGCGGCACCAACACCCAGCACGCTGATTGAAGAGCCGTCGCCGGACATCGTCGTCACCGCGCTGAAGCGGCCACAGCTGCTGACGACCCTCCCCGGCACCGTAAGCGTGATATTCGGCGACAACCTACGTTCCGCCGCGGGCCTGGCGGGCAGCGACGCGATCGGGCGCCAGCTTCCATCGCTCACGACCAGCAGTCTGGGACCCGGCCTCAACCGCCTTTTCCTTCGTGGAATCGGGGACGGGCCACTCAATGGTTTCAACCAGGGAAGCGTGGCCGTCCTGCTCGACGAAGCCCGGATCAACTATGATGCCCCGGACCCGGACTGGGCGCTCATCGACATTGACCGGGTCGAGGTCCTGGAAGGACCGCAGGGCCCGCTTTACGGAACGGGAGCGCTCGGAGGGATCGTCAAGCTTTCGACGACGGTCCCTGATCTGGCTCATTCGTCTGCTCGCGTCTCGACGTCCGCAGCGGTTGTGGAGGGCGGCGGGCTCTCGAACGCGCAATCATTGACGGTCAATCTGCCGCTTGCATCTCAACGTCTTGGCGTTCGCGCCGTGGCTTATCGCGACCAGCAGGCCGGGTGGATCGACAACGCCGGCGGAGACGGCAACATCAACCGGTTGCGAATGGTCGGCGGACGGCTCGCCATTCGCTGGGTTCCTGCCGGGCATTGGACCGTCGATCTGGTCGGCGCAATCCAAAGTCGAAACACGCGCGACAGCCAGTACGCCGATGGCAACCTCGGCCCGTTACGCCGTCCGGATCGATTGCGGGAGCCTCGCGATCTAGACGCCAAGATCGGCCTATTGACCGTGAAGGGCCCGATTGGCGGGGTTGAGCTTACGTCGATCACTAGCTTCAGCCGGCAGGAAGCGGCAGCAACCTACGACGCCAGCCCGCTCGCGGCGATTCTCGGGACGACAGGGCCAACGAGCGTTGAGGATTCCCGGAATTACGATCTTTTCGACCAGGAGGTCAGGCTTCAGAACCAGAGCGCTGGCGGGTTCCAATGGCTAGCGGGTCTCTCCTTCATCAATGCGACAACCGACACGGATATCGTCGCGAAGGACGCCTCGACCGGCGTTCCCCTGCTGACGTTTCGGAGGTCGATCAGCGAGGCCGCTGCCTTTGGGGAGGCGAGCGCAAAGATCGGCCGCAACGTGACCCTGGCCGGCGGAGCCCGTATCTTTTCAGTGGGGATCGATGACGAAGGCCAGGAGGCCAATTCATCAGGAGCGCTCAGTCGAAAGAGCATTCGGGCGGCGGCAGATGCAAGCATCACCTGGAAGCCGTCGGAGAATGTCACGACCTTCCTTCATGCAGCGAGCGGATATCGACCGGGCGGAATAAACGTCCAGCGCGACGCTTCTCAACCAACGTACGAAGCGGATGAACTGGCGAGCGTCGAGCTTGGGTCGCGGATCAAGCTGGGCGAAGGTTCTTCGGCAGAAGCCACTCTTTTTGCGTCCAAGTGGCAACATGTTCAAACCGACGAGCTCCTGACCAACGGGCTGGTCGCAACTCGAAACGCAGGCAATGCGCACAATTACGGCCTCGAGGGACGCATCCGCTGGGCAATCGGCAAGGGCACGGTTCTGACCGGCGGTCTCATCCTTCAGTCCGCGCGACTGGCCTCGTCGAATCAAGGCAGCGAAATCGAGGATCGCCGCTTGCCCGCGGTTCCTCAGCTTGCTGCTCGGGTCGAGTTCGGCCACCGCTTCCATTGGGGCTCATGGGATGGCGAGGCCAGCATCGGTGGCCGGTATGTCGGAGCGACCCATTTGAGCTTCGATCCCGTGCTTGACCGAAGGACCCCCGGACACGCGCTGATGGACGCGCATATCTCCCTCTCGCGCGATGGCTGGACTGCGGAGCTTCTTGGCGAGAACCTCACCAACAGCACCGCCGACACGTTCGGATACGGCAATCCCTATCGCGTCAGGCTGGTGCCGCAGCGCACGCCGGCCAGGCCGCGATCCATCGGCATTTCCCTCAGCCGATCCTTCTGAATTTTGCATTTTCGTAAGCCGGCCAACTGAGGCGCCGGTCGATCCGGGGCGTCTTCACCGGGAATGGCCCCGGGGACTTCCTGATGCATGTCGAAGCCGCAAGGCACTTGATTGAACGTCGTTACGCCGCCGTTCACGGCGCAGTTCCGGCGGCGGACTATCCGCATTTCTGCGTTGTCGATTCCAGCCCAAAAATGGGCCCTGTTGCCGCTTTGGGCTTCCGGCTGGCCGGAGAAGAGCGGCTGTTTCTTGAAGACTATCTCGACGATCCCATCGAGAGGGCAGTCAGCGAAAAGCTCGGGATCAGGGTCAATCGTGACCGCATCGTCGAGATTGGAGCGCATGCGTCGGCCCAAAGCCGCGCCACAGTGGCGTTGTGGGCCAGAACCGCGCGTCACTTGAACGGGATCGCGGACGTCGCGGTCGCCGTACTGACCGGTCCGCTGCGCCTGATGTTCGGGCGGCTGGGAATCGACATCCACGATCTTGGCGCTGCCGATCCGGCCCGGCTTCCGGAGGGCGCCTCGGATTGGGGGCGATACTATGACTTGCAGCCGAGAATCTGCGCGGGACTGATCGCACCCGCGCTTCCGAAGCTGGCGGGCTTTGACGACGGCGTGACCGGGATCTGCGCATGACCGCGCTGCTCGAAGCCGTTCGAAGCCACGTACGTGCAGGTCGTTCCAATCCTGCTTTTGATGATGGCCACAAGTCGTTGAGCTGGGGTGATAGCGTTCGAGCCATCGAGAACACGATTGGCGAGCTCGAACGTTCTGGACTGGGCAGAAGTCCGGTCGGATTGGGCATCGATCATTCGACAGGCGCGGCGATTCTGCTCGTCGCGATGATCGAGGCGGGAATCCCGGTCGTCCCGCTTCCACCCTATTTCAACGAGGCGCAGCGGCTCGCTGCTCTCGGCAATGCCGGTGCGAGCGCCTGCATCTCAGGCTGCTCTCTGCACGATTTGACCGTTCGGTACGGTACGGTCCCTGTCGAGGCGGAGGCGGCCGAACTTCCCGACGGCACCGCAGTGGTTAGCTTCAGTAGCGGATCAACCGACGAGCCCAAGGGCGTCTGCCTTTCCGCAGATCATCTCACTGCTGTCGCCACGTCGGTTTGTGACTACCTCGGCCGCGATCTTGCGGGCCGGCATTTGCCGATCCTGCCCTTCGGGATTCTGCTGGAGCAGGTCGCCGGCCTGTTCGCGTCGCTCATCGCCGGAGGGACTTACCTGCCACTGCCCGGGAGCGCGGTGGGATTGTCAAACCCGCTTCGGCCCGAGGGAAAACAATTGCTCGACGCGGTCATTCGAGAACGAGCGACGTCTCTCATCCTTGTTCCCGAATATCTGGCAGCGCTGGTGGCAGCGACGGAAGCATGCTCGATCCGATTGCCGCAGCTGGCGCTCGTCGCTGTTGGCGGCGCGAGCATTTCACCCGCGCTGCTGCAGCGCGCCAACCTGGTCGGTCTGCCAGTTCGGCAGGGGTATGGAATGACCGAAGCCGGGTCGGTCATCACGCTCGAGGACGGATCGACCGTCTCCCAAGGGAGCGTCGGTCGGTCGATCGGCAGCCACAAGCTTTTGTTGGCGGACGACGGCGAAATCATCATCGACGGCCCGTTATTCCTCGGTCTCGTCGGTCAGCCTCGCGAGCCTGGCCCCTTTGCCACAGGGGACATCGGTCGCTTCGACCGGCATGGGTCGCTTTGGATCGACGGCCGGAAGTCCAATCTCATCGTTACCAGCTTCGGACGCAACATCTCGCCCGAATGGCTCGAAGGGCTGCTGACGGCTCAGCCCGAGATCGCCCAGGCCATGGTCCGCGGCGACGGAGACGCGAAACTCGAGGCCCTGCTCGTCCCCGCAGGACCCGATGCCGACGTCGAAAATGCGGTTGATCGCGTCAACAGCGGACTTCCGGAATACGCCCGGATCGGCGCTTTTCGTCTTGTGCCGCCCTTCACGCCGGCGAGCGGGCTGCTGACGGGCAACGGCCGGATGCGGCGCAGCGCAATCAACCGCGCCCACCCCAAGGAGACGGCCGCGGATAGCTTCTTCGACCGGCTGATTTCGGAGACGAAAGGCGACCAGGCGCGGTTCGCGATGACGCCGCAGCTTCTTGCCGGTCTGACCGGCCAGATCAGTCGCAACGATTACATCGCGTACCTGACGGAAGCCTTTCATCACGTGCGCCACACGGTCCCGCTGATGGTCGAGGCGCGCGCCGGGCTCGCGGAGCGGGGCGATCAAATGCTCGTGGAGGCGCTCGACGATTATATCGTGGAGGAGACCGGCCACGAAGAATGGATCCTCGACGATATCGAGGCTGCGGGCGGGGATCGGGATGCGGCATCGCGCAGCGACCCTGCGGCGGCGACCAAGGCCATGGTCGACCATGCCTACGAAACAATTCGGAACGGGAATCCGGCCGCGTTCTTCGGAATGGTCTTCGTTCTGGAAGGAACGAGCGTCGCAATGGCTTCGCATGGCGCTTCCGCGGTCCAGCGACGACTGGGGCTTCCGAAAACCGCTTTCCGCTACCTCAATTCACACGGCGCGCTTGATCAGGATCACATGAAATTCTTCGAGAGCCTGATGAACCGCATCGAGGACCCGTCGGACCAGTCCGCCATCGTGCAAATGGCCAGGGACATGTTCCGCCTGTTCGGAGGAATGTTCGCAGCGATCGAAATCGAAGGCGTTCGCGATGCGGCATGAAGGCAAGACGGTAGTGCTCACCGGCGCGGCCGGCGGAATCGGCAGCCTTCTTTGCCGCGAGTTGAAACGAGAGGGCGCGACCGTCGTCGGTGTGGATCGTGTCGATTGTCCCGAGGCCGACGAGACGATCATCGCCGACCTCGCAACCCAAAGCGGACTTGCCGACGTCTGCAACCTGCTTTCGTCGAGGCGGGTCGACCTGCTCGTGAACCTTGCCGGGATGCAATATTTCGGCCCGTTCGACCGGCAGGAGCCCGATCAGATCTGGACCGGCTATGTCGTCAACCTGATCGCACCCGCAACCTTGATGCGCTGCGTCCTTCCGCAAATGCAGGCACGCCGAGACGGCCAGATCGTCAATATCGGCTCAGTCCTAGGCGCGGTGAACTATCCCTATTTCGCCACCTATTCGAGCAGCAAGGCAGGCTTGCGAGGCCTGTCCGAGGCCCTTCGCCGGGAGCTCGGCAAGTCGCCCATTGCAATCACCTACATCGCCCCGCGAGCGGTCCGCACGGCCTTCAACGGAGCGGAGGTCAACCGCTTCCTCGAAATCGCGAAGATGCATCCCGACGATCCCGCGCTGGTCGCGCGGCGCATCGCCCGGGCCATCGCGGGCCGCCGCAAGGAGGTCACGCTCGGCATCGCCGAGCATTTTTACACTCGCCTCAACGGTCTCTGCCCGCGCCTCGTCGATGCGGGCCTCGCAGGCACGACTGCCAGGGCGCGCGAGCTTTTCGCCAACTGATCCACGAGAAGGAGCAATTCATGGCTTTTGGCCGCTACATGACGATCCTGGGAGCATTGAGCCTGACGGCGCTGGCCGCACCGGCGTTCGCTTCGGACAATCCGGCAATGGATTCCGACGTCATGCGCATCAACAATGCCTGGGCGCACATTCGCTACCAGGTGAAGGACCGCAACGCGCAATACACTCAGCTGGCCGCGCTTGAGGGACAGGCGCTCCAGGTCGTCCAGAAATATCCGGGCAAGGCCGAGCCGCTGCTTTGGGAAGGCATCGTGGTCAGCGAGGAGGCCGCAAGGGCGTCCACGTTCAAGCAGCTCGGCCTTGCGACCCGTGCCCGCGACATTCTTGCGAAGGCCTATGCAATCAATCCGCGCGTTGCGGACGGCGGCGCCGCGATGAGCCTTGGCGTGCTGTACTACAAGGTTCCGGGCTGGCCGCTCGGCTTCGGAAGCACGGCCAAGGCCCGCGCATATTTTCAGCGGGCACTGCTGCAGGACCCGAAGGGGCTCGATAACAACTACTTCTACGGCGACTTCCTCGCCCAGGAAGGCAACAAGGCGTCAGCGCGGCAATATCTGCAGCGAGCGCTTCAGGCCCCAACGAACCCGGATAGGCCCGTCTGGGATTCGGGACGGCGGGCCGAAGTTCGGGCGCTCCTCGCCAAGCTCGGATGAGCAGCCGAACGTTCGCCGATCGTGCAGCCCTGGCCGTCGGTCGGCAACTGGCCAATCCATCCGGCTCGGGTGGATTCCTGCTCGCCGTGATGATGCGGGTTTTCAATCGCCGCCCGACGCGCGCGCTGATCGAAGCGCTCGATATTCGTCCAGACCACCACGTCCTCGACATTGGGTGCGGGGACGGATTGGCCTTGTCTGCAGTCCCGCGGACCACCTGGCGGTACGGTGTCGATCAGTCGGAGACGATGCTTTCGATCGCATGGCGCCGATTGAAACGAGACCTGAAGTCGGGCCGGGTCAGGCTTCGCCACGGTGACATGCTGGCGTTGCCTTTCGGCGCAAATGCGTTCGACCGAATCCTTGCCTCCAATGTTCTCTATTTTTGCACCGACATTCCGGCCCTCGTGCAAGAGTGCCGCCGGGTCGCCAGGCCGGAGGCAATCCTGGGCATCTACGTGACCTCCGCCCGGTCAATGGCGAAGTGGCCGTTCGCCGGACCCCGAACCCATCGCCACTTTTCGCGCGAGCAACTCGAAGCGGAATTGGAAGCGGCGGGAGTGATGCAAGGCGAACAGGAAATCCGGCAGCTCGCGCTGCCGGGTGGAATGGAAGGGCTGATCGCCCTCGTGCGGCTGGCGAACTAGCCGCTGTCACTGGATCGGAGCGCAGGCGATCCTTGCTCCGGCGCCGCCGATGGGCTGGCTGACGTGATCGTCGGGCGACGCATGAATAACAAGCGCCGATCCGTCCGCATCGAGCAGGTTCAAGCGCCCGACTGCGTCGCCAAGCGAGAGGTTGGGCGCGAACACTTCGGCGAAGGCCTTGCCGTCGGGGCCAACGAACAGGTTCGGAAGATCGCCGAGGTCGGTTGCATTGTCATTGAGCAGGCCGTGGACCGACGCCGCGGCCGAGCCGTGAACGTGTCCGCCGGACGCCTTGAAGCCTGAATCTCCGCACGTCGCGACAGAATGAATGTGCATTCCGTGCCATCCTTCCGGCAGGCCCGATGCTTCCACTCTCAAAAGAACCCCGCGTGGAGCTTGCGACAAAGTCACCATCCCAATCGTCTTGTTCCCGTCGCCGACGATCGACGCCGTCCTGGCCATGCCATCCGCAGAGCATGGAGAGGCAAGGAGAGTGCAGGCGAATCCCAGGGTAATCAGCGTGGGGCGGGTCATCGTGAAGTCCCTTTTCGGATGAGATGCAGCAATGACGCCGCCATCATGATCCGACCGCAGGCTGATCGCTCGATTTAGGCAATCCAAAAGCCAGAGCAGTCATCGAAAATCGGCGGCGTCGACTGCGGTAGGTGCAGGTCTGCGGCGTCATGCAGGGACTCTTTCTCAAGCGAAGGAATGTCCTTGATGATGCGCGCCTCCATCTTCGGACTCGCACCGATTGCGGACGAAGGGACGTCCGGCCTGCTCGGTCCGGACAAGCTCCGCGAATGGCCGTGTTCATGTTCGGCTGAAGTTTCCGAGCAAGCCTTCGAAGCGCAAAATTGCTCGCAGATTAAACTTCTGCAATCTTTCGATTCCTTCCTTCCCCTTCCCGAATTCGGTCCTCATCTGGTTGTCCCGTGCGGACCGGTTCCGCTCGCTTTTCGTGGGTGAGCCATGTGCGGGATTGCCGGCTGGTACAGAAGGATGGGTCGCCCGGTCGGGCGGAACGTCATCGTCCGTCAGTGCGAGCAACTGTTCCATCGCGGCCCGGACGACGCCGGCTATCTGGTCGACGGCGACTTCGGTTTCGGGATGCGCCGCCTCAGCATCATCGACATCGCAAACGGACAGCAGCCGATCACCAGCGCGGACGGCCGATATTCGGTCATCTGCAACGGCGAGATCGTCAATCATCTCGAGCTTAGGCGGGAACTCTCAGGCTACGGTTTCCGGACGCACAGCGACATCGAGACGCTTTTGGCCAGCTACGTTCGATGGGGCGACGATGCCTGGCTCCGACTTGAGGGCATGTATGCGGCTGCCATCTGGGACCATTTCACGAAGACGCTGACTCTGGTGCGCGACCCACTGGGCATCAAGCCGCTGTTCGTCTCGGAGCAAAACGGCGGCTTCGCGTTCGCGTCCGAGATCTCCGCGCTACGCGTCGTTCCCGATTTCCAGTTCGATGTCGATGAAGGCGGCATCCGGGACTTCTTCCGTTTCGGGCACGTGCTCGGGCCCCGATCGATTTTCCGTCAGGTGAGCGCACTTCAGCCGGGTCATGTGATGAAGATCGGGGCGCTTGGAAGTGCCACATGGCCATTCTGGAAACCCCAGGTGCGGCCGAGGAGCGGGCTAAGTGAGAAGCAGTGGATCGAAGAGACGCGCGAACGCGTCCTAGCGACGGTCAGGAAGCACATGCTGTCCGACGTTCCCGTCGGCGTATTCCTTTCGGGCGGCGTGGATTCGAGCGCGATTGCAGCAAGCATGGCGCATTCTTCGACCGCTCAATTCAAGGCGTTCACCGCGGCATTTCCGGGATCGAAGATCGACGAATCCTCGGCGGCTTCCGAAATCGCGCGTCATCTCGGATTCGAGCACGTCGTGCTGCCGATCGTGCCCGAAACTGCGGCAGACGTCCTTCCGGCCGTGCAGCGATCCTTCGACGAGCCGACCGCCGCCAATTCCGCGATTCCGCTTTGGTATCTTTCACGCTCCGCGGCCGAGCACGTGAAGGTCGTTCTTTGCGGCGAAGGCGGCGACGAGTTGTTCTTGGGGTACAATCGCCAGCGTTGGGCGCAACGGATGGCCCGTTGGTCGCCGCTTTTCCGGGCGGTTGGCGGACTTGAGCTGATGGGCCGCATGCCAGAGTTGCGGGCACGCAAGCTCAACTACCTTCGGGATCATGCCAATCGGTTTCGGCACGGAGCGCTGCTCGCCAATGGATACGAGCGCTTCTTCGCCGCCGTCACGATCACGCCCGACGCGGTTCGCCGGCGCATCCTGGATCGAGATTTCTATCGGCTGTGGGACGAGCCGACCTCGGAAGCGACGATGGCGGAGAGATATTTCGCAACTGCGCAGCCGGGCTTGTCCGAACTCGACCAACTCGCCCTGGGGGACCTCACGGTGCATATGCCGGCTTCGCTCCTTCAGCGACTGGACCGTTCATCGATGGCCTCGTCGTTAGAGGCGCGGGTCCCCTTCCTTTCGCATCAATTCGTCGACTGGGCGCTGACGGTGCCGGCGGAGATGAAGCTTCGTAACGGCGTGGGGAAGCATGTGCTGAGGCGCGCAATCGAGCCCTTGCTTCCGCGGGGGGCGGTCGGAACGCGAAAGCTGGGATTCCAGATGCCGCTCGCGGACTGGTTCGTCGGAGGCTTCAACGATTTCGCGCGTGACGCTTGGCAATCGTCCGGGCTGGCCAGTGCGGGATTCCTCGACCCGCGGAGCGTAGAGCAGACGTTCGACGAACATCGCAGGGGAGTCAGCAACCATGGGCGGCTCCTTTATGCGATAGCCATGTTGAGCTGCTGGTGGCGCGAGCAGCGACCCATGCCCGCCACCGTCTCACTACCGGAACGGCAATTTGCCTGACGGAGCCCTTCGACAGGTTCCCTCGACGGCGGCAATTCGCGGACCGACGGAGGGCGATCCAACGGTCTGGATCCTGCTTGGCAATCGAACGGGGGACGACAATCAATTGCGTGCCCTCGCCACGGCGCTCGGGCTCCCGTTCGAGACCAGGACACTGCGGTACAGCGGCCTGCGCCACTTCCCTTTGCTGCGTGACGAGCGCCTGCTGCATCTCACAAGGGAAACGCGTTCAATCCTGCTTCCACCCTGGCCCGACCTGGCGATCGGACTTGGCTACGAAAGCCTGCCGGCCGCTCGTTTCATCCGGCGCCAGTCGCGGGGGCACACGCGAGTGATCCAGCTCGGCAACCCTCGCTGCGCGATCGACGACATCGACCTCGTCATCGCCACACCGCAATATCCCCTGCCGGACGCGACGAACCTCCTCAGGATTCCGCTGCCAATCGGCAACCCGGCGCGCGCCGTTACGGCGACGCAAGGAGAGGAGGATTGGCTGCAATCCATGCCAAGGCCCCGCCGCCTGGTGGCTGTCGGCGGGTCGACCAGGCAGTGGAAGGTCGACGAGAGGCGGCTGGATCTAGCAATCCGGCATCTCAAGGAGGCGCGCGCACGCTCCGGGGGTAGCGTCATTGCGGTGACCAGCAGGCGCACGCCCCCGGAGATCAAGCGCTCGCTGGAGGACCAGCTGACCGGCGATGCGGAGGCTTGCGTTCACGATTTCCCGCGTTTCGCCACGCTTCTTGCGCGGTGCGACGAATTCCATGTCACTGCAGACAGCGTTTCAATGCTTTCGGAAGCGATCCTCACAGGGAAGCCGGTTGGAATGATTCCCATCCGGCGTTCCCTGCGCGGCCAAGCCGGCCATTTCCTGCGCACCCTGGGGATACCAATCAAAGCCAAAGCGGACCTGTCGGTCTTCTGGCGCTATCTCACCGAAAACGGGCTCGTCGGAACGGTCGAGCTACCCGTAGCATCGACAGTTCCAGACACGACCCAAGTGGCGGTCGAGGCTGTTCGTGACATTCTGAAAAAACCGCGCACGCCAAGGATCTGGGCGCTGCTGGGGGCAAGGAAGGGCGATAACAATCAGGTCCTGGCGCTCGCCGAGGCGCTAGGCCTTCCATTCGAATGCAAGCAGCTGACCTACAATCGCTGGCGTCATTTGGGTCCCCAACTCCTCGGCGCGACCCTCCGCAGCCTGACACCGGGGTCGCGCGCCTTATTATCCGGCGATCTCCCTGACCTGACCATCTCGACGGGCCATCGAAGCGTTGCGGTGGTGCAGTCCCTGCGCAGACGGTCCAGCGGCAGGACTCGTTCGATCCATGTCGGCTATCCCAGGATCTCGCCAGACAAGTTCGACCTCGTGATCGCAACCCCGGAATATCCCATCCGCGAGCATCCTAACCTCGTTCGAATTCCTATCGCTCTCACTCGAGGCGCAGGTCGCCCGGAGCGCCATGAGGACTTCTGGCAATCCTATCCGGCCCCGCGCCGCCTGCTGATCCTGGGCGGCCCAACTCTGTACTGGCGGCTCAGTCCGAAGACCGTGGCGAGAGCGCTGGACGACCTATTGGCAAAGGCCAGAGCCCATGGCGGTTCTGTCGTTGTGATCGGAAGCCCGCGCACCCCACGACACCTGCTGCTCAAGGCGCACGAACGCGCCCGCGGTGCGCCTGTACCGGCCACGATGGTTCCGCTGGGGGGTAATCCCTCCTTCACGGAACTCCTTGAATGGGCCGACACGATCTCCGTCACGGCGGATAGCGTCGCGATGGTCTCGGATGCCATTTCGACCGGCAAGCCCGTAGACCTCGTTCCCGTACGGTCGACCGCAGCAGGATGGTTCGTGATGGCGCTTATGGATCGCATTCGGCCCACAGAGCGCACTCCGCCCCGCGATCTTCGTGCTTTCTGGAGGGCTCTCAAGGAACGGGGCTTGGTTGGATCCGCCAGCAAGGGCGTGGAACCGGTGCTCGACCTGAATTGCTCGGCAGTCTCGCGCGCCAAGGCGATCGTCAGGGGCCTCCTGGTAAGTCGCGCTTAGTGAACGGCCCTCCCCGATTGCTCGGGAAGGGCTTCCAAAATCGTCTCGGCGTCTACTTGCCGGTCGTTGTGGCGCTCACCGGGAAGCCGCGCTTCCTGAGCAGCGCGTTCACGTCCGGATCGCGGCCGCGGAACTGGCGATAGGCCTCGGCACGATCCGTCTCGTTGCCGGTCGACAGCAGATACTTCTTGAAGTCGCCCGCGACCTTCTTGTCCCATGGGCTTCCTGCCTCCTGAAACGCCGCCCAGGTGTCGGCGTCCATCGTCTCCGACCAGAGGTAGGAATAGTAACCCGCCGAGTAGGCGTCGGACGAAAAGAGGTGATTGAACTGCGGCAGGCGGTGCCGCATCACGATCTCCTTCGGCATGCCGATTTCGGCCAGCGCTTTCTTCTCGAACGCGTCCGGGTCCGAAACACCGTTCGGGTCCATGTGCATCTTCATGTCGACGATCGCCGACGACAGATATTCGACCGTGGCGAAGCCCTGGTTGAACGTCTGCGCCTTCTGGACCTTGTCGACCAGGGCCTGCGGCATCGGCTCACCCGTCTTGTAATGCTTGGCGAAGCGCTGAAGGATTTCGGGCGTCATCAGCCAATTCTCGTTCACCTGGCTCGGATATTCCACGAAGTCGCGCTGCGAACTGCCGAGGCTCGGATATTTCACGTTCGACAGGAAATAGTGGATCGCGTGGCCGAACTCATGGAACAGGGTCTCGGCATCATCGGCGCTGATGAGCACCGGCTCGCCCGGGCCCGGCTTCACGAAATTGTTGTTGTTCGAGCCGAGCACGATGTCGTCGCCGAGCAGGCTCGCGCGGCTGCGATAGGTCGTCGCCCAGGCACCTGAGCGCTTGCCCTCTGCCGCGAAATCGTCGCGATAGAAGACGCCGACTTGCCTGCCGGTCGCGCGGTCGGTCACCGAGTAGACGCGAATGTCCTGCTTCCAGGTCGGCACGGTGCCCGTGATTTCCTTGAAGTCGAGACCGTACAGCTCGCCTGCTGCCCAGAATGAGCCGCTGATGATGTTGTCGAGCGAGAAGTAGGGTTTGATCTCGTCCTGAGAGAGATCGTACTTTTCCTTGCGGACCTTCTCCTGGAAGTAGCGATAGTCCCACGGCTCGATCGTGATGTTCTGGCCGAGCTTGTTCGCCAGCGCCTGCTGGTCGGCGACCTCTTCCTTCACTCGGGCAACTGCGGCTGGCCAGACGCGGTTCATCAGGTCCATCGCCTTGGCCGGCGTCTTGGCCATCGTGTCCTGCATCCGCCATTCGGCGTGGTTCTTGAAACCGAGCAGCTTCGCGCGATCGGCGCGCAGCTTGACGATCTTGGCGATCACCTCGTTCGTGTCGTTCGCGCCGCCATTGTCGCCGCGGTTGACGAACGCGCGCCAAACCTTTTCGCGAAGGGCGCGATTGTCGGCGAACGTCAGGACCGGGTCGACCGCCGAACGCGTGTTCTTGATCGCGAAGGTGCCGGGCGCCTTGCCCTGCGCCTTGGCGGCAGCGGCGAGCGCGGCCTTCACGTCGGCCGGAACGCCCTTCAGCTCGGCTTCGGTCGCGGTGATGTAGGTGCTTTCGTCGGCAAGGACCTTCTCCGAGAAGGTAGCGAACAGCTCGGCGAGCTGCTGGTTCATCGCCGACAGTTGCTGCTTCTGAGCCTCGTTTAGGTTCGCGCCGCGGCGGGCGAAGCTGTCGTACATGCGGGTCAGCAGACGATCCTGCTTGGCATCGAGGCCGAGCGACGCCTTCCGGTCGTAAAGCGACTTGATGCGCTGGAAGAGCTTCGGGTTGAGCGTGATATCGTCCGACGCAGCCGAAAGCTTGGCCGACCATTCCTTGTCGAGCGCCTGATATTCCGGCGTCGCCATGTTGTTGGTCATGACACCAAAGATTGCATCGACGCGGTCGAGCCGCTGGCCGGACTTCTCGTAAGCCTCGATCGTATTGGCGAAGGTCGGCGCTTCCGGATTGTTGGCGATCGCCTCCACCTCGCGGCGGCGCTCGGCGATGGCGAATTCAAACGCCTGCGGGAACAGCGCCGGGGTGACTTTGTCGAAGGGCGTAGCGCCATCGTACGGCCCGGTCCAGTCGGCGAGCAGGATGTTGTTCGGGACCGCCGTCGTCGCAGCGGCTGCAGAAGTTGCGGCGCCCTGAGCCTGCGCAGCCGTGCCAATCGCGGCCATGGAAAGAATGGCCGTGGTGGCCAGCAGCATCTTCATATTACCCCTCAAGAAAGGATTTGCCCGGGTGAGCGCATTGCGGACGGACCACGCTGCGGCAAGCGAGACTTCGACGAACGGCACGTAGCGAACCGCAAGTGAACGGCCACTGAAAGCCGAACGCCTAGAAATTCATGAAAAGCAACAACTTGACGTCGATGGCCATGCCTTCGGCGCGCCTCGCAGCGACAAAGGCCGGAATGTGCTCGCGGGCGACCAGGTGGACGTTGATGTCCTCGTGATCGGTGCCACCGCCCTCCCCGACTTTCCTCAGGCCATGGGCGCGCACCAGCGCAAAGCTTTCGGACAGCATGCCGGGCGACGACTGGAACTCGCCCAGCCGCTCGATCCGTTCCGCGGTGTAGCCGGTCTCTTCCTCCAGCTCCTTGACCGCCGTTCCCTCGACGGTCGCATGCTCGTCCTCGTCGCCGACGAGGCCGGCCGGAAGCTCGAGGCAGCGCTTGCCGACCGGCACGCGATACTGGTCGATGATGAGGACCTTGTCCTCATGCTCCGCGATGATCACGACCGCATTCACGCTTCCGGTGCGAGAGACATACTCCCAGCGCCCGCGCTTCATCGCGCGGACGAACTTGCCCTCCCACATGACTTCCAGCGGAGCATCGCGGTCGACGGTCATAGCTCGATGAGCTTGTCGGGAATTTCGTTCGTGTCCGTCGAGGAGCGCGGGAAATGCTCGGCGAGGACTTTGCCCACTTGCTCCACGGCCGCGACGATGCCGTCGGCGGGCCGGCCTGCCTTCACCTCGACCAGCAACGCAGCCATCGCCTCGCCCCAGGTCTCGGGCGTGGTCACCTTCGTGATCGCCTCGTCGGCGACGATCTCGGCGCGGCGTTCGGCCATCGACAGATAGATGAGCACTCCGGTGCGGCCAATCGTCCGCCGCTCGGCGCCCGCCTTGAAGGTCGAGATCGCGCGCCTTCGCACGCGCCGCTCCTTGGTCGCCGACGGCGTCAGCAGCAGCCTCAGGGGCATATATTTCAGGATCAGGAGCACGACCGTGAACTTCAGCACTGCGAGGATCATCAGGAAGGTCAGCAGTTCCCGAATCGTCGTCTCGGGCCGCCAGCTGCCGAGGAAAAGATTGAGCCACCATTCGAGGCACGACGTACAGATCGCCGCCCACGCCAGCACGGCGATGAGGACGAGGACCGCCCAGTGCAGGGCGACGTCGTGATACGGATCGCTGATCGGCGTCGCGACCGCGATGATCTCGCCATCGCTTTGCAATTCCGCCGCCGCGATCGCGGCGCTGACCTTCGAATGATCCTCGTCGCTTAACCGAAGCATCACCAGCTCCCCCCGGCCCCGCCGCCGCCGAAGCCACCGCCGCCCCCGGAGAAGCCACCGCCGCCACCGCCCCAGCCGCCTCCTCCGAAGCCGCCGCCTCCACCCCAGCCGCCGCCACCGCGGGACCCGCGGCTGAGTTCATTGAGGCCCCAGAGGACGACCCATGGGCTGATGCCGCCGCGCTGGGTCCGGTATCGCTTGGATCCCGATCGGCGCGACAAGGAGCCGATGATCGAGAAGAAGACGATCATGATCACGATCGCCGGAATGATCGGCAGCCCGCCATTCTTGCGCGCGGATTGCTGCTGGGCCTTGGCGATGTTTGCCTGCGCCTGGTCGGCCGGAAGCTCCATTTGCTGGATGATGGCGTCGGCGCCGGCCGTGATCCCGGCGCCGTAGTCCGGCGGGTTCTTCTTGAACTGGGGGAGGATCTTCTCGCGAACGATCACTCCCGACATTGCGTCCGTCAGGAATGCACCCGCGCCGTAGCCGGTCGTGATCCAGACTTTCCGCTCTTTCGGCGCGACGAGAAGGATGACGCCGTCATCCTCCTGCTTCTGCCCGATTCCCCATGCTCGACCGAGCCGGTAGGCGTAATCCGAGATCTCATATCCCTCGAGGCTCTTGACCGTCGCGACGACGAACTGCCGCTTGGTCTGCGCTTCGAGCGCCGCCGACTTGCTCGAAATGTCGATCTCCTGCTCCGGACGCAGCAGGTCCGCCTGATCGACCACGCGGCCGGTTAGAGGCGGAAACGTCTGCGCCGAAGCTGGTGCTGCCAGCGCGACCAGCGCCAGCAGCAGCGCGGCGAGATAGCGCGTCACTTCAGCTCGCGTTGAAGTCGACCGAGGGCGCCTGCTCCGCGCCGGCGGCCGCCTGGAACGGCACCTTCGGCTTCGCGCCGTAGAAGATCTTGGCGCCGATTGCGTCCGGGAAGGTCCGGATCCGGGTGTTATAGGCCTGCACCGCCTCGTTATAGTCGCCGCGCGACGCCCGGATGCGGTTCTCCGTGCCCTCCAGCTGGTCCTGCAGCGCGAGGAAGTTCGCGTTGGACTTGAGGTCGGGATAGGCTTCCTGGAGCCGCTGAAGCGGGATGATTGCCTGAGTCAGCCGGTTCTGCGCATCATTGAACGCCTGCACCTTGGCCGGATCGCTCAGGTCGCTCGGGTTGAGCTGCACTCGACCGGCGTTCGCGCGAGCGTTGGTCACTTCGACGAGCACCGTTTTCTCCTGCTTAGCGTAACCCTTCACGGTCTCTACCAGATTGGGAATCAGGTCGGACCTGCGCTGGTAATCAGCCTGGAGATCACCCCACTTGGCGTTCACATTCTCCTCCGCTGTGGGAACGCTGTTGAGGCCGCAGCCGGCGAGGCTGAGCGCTGCCAACGGAGCGAGAAGGCCAAATCGACGCAGTGCGGTCATGTCGTTTCCCCTGAAGAACGAAACGGCGTGGAGATAGAGTCCGCCAAGCTGTTTTACAAGGGCAACACACGTGTGCTTCCCGTACTTTCAATCGGCGGTAACTGCGCTAGGTTCCGTTCCGCGACGCGAAAGGGGAAATCATGCTGAAAGAATTCCGTGACTTCATCGCACGCGGCAACGTGCTGGACCTCGCGGTTGCCGTCATCATCGGCGCAGCCTTCGCGACCATTGCCGCCAGCCTGACCGACGACATCATCATGCCGATCGTCGGGAAGATCTTCGGCGGCCTCGATTTCTCCAGCTACTTCACTTTGCTCGGCCCGATCCCGGCAGATTACGCCGGGTCGCCGACCGATTACGCCGCGCTGAAGAAAGCCGGCGTGCCGGTGCTTGGCTGGGGACAGTTCATCACGGTGCTGATCAACTTCGTGATCCTGGCGTTCATCATCTTCCTGATCATCCGGTCTGCGAACAAGATGATGAAGAAGCAGGATGCTCCGGCCGGTCCGAGCGAAGTCGATCTGCTTACCGAGATCCGGGACGAGCTGAAGAAGCGCTAGCCGCATGTTCTGGCTGTCGGTCGCCGCAGCGGTCGTCATTGCATTTCTGATCGCGCTGTACGCGCAGCGTCAGAAACAGCAGGCGACCGTGGCGGCGTTCCGGTCCCGTTTCCCGCACATAGCCCGGCTGAGGCTCGTCGCCGCATGTCCGGGGCTAGACGGCGTGCTTCAGGAGACAGAGCTCCGGATGCTGTTCGACTGGATCATGCTGCAGCTGCACGGCCGCACGCACACGTCCAGCTACGGCGAGCTGATGCAATGGACGACCGACCACGGCGAAGCCGAGAGCCTGCGCCTGATCGCCGAGGTCACGCGGGATGCGGTAGACCGGCTCCCGGCGCCGGTGCTGGCGGCGATCGACGATTGCCAGGGGCGCATCGTCGCCGGCGTGATCCTCGATCAGTCGCTCAGCGAGTCCGGGCGCAGAACCGCGCCCGTGCCCGTCCCGTCCTGATTATTTCGGCCGGCCGTTGAATCCTGCTTCTGCGCGAAGGGCGTCACCGTCCATAAGAACGCCGTCGCTCATCACCTGATCGACATGGCGAAGGTCGCCGATGCGCTTCGACGGATCGCCGTCGACCAGCACCAGGTCGGCCTCCTTGCCCACTGTAATCGAGCCGGTGCGCTTGTCCGCCTTGACGTTCCGCGCGGCGTTGATGGTCGCCGTAGCCAACGCCTGGCCGGGCGTCATGCCGCCGTCCACGTAGAGCTCCAGTTCGCGAACGATCTCCATTCCGTAGCCGTCGGTGCCCGCGACGATCGGCGCTCCAGCCGCCCGAAGCTTGTTCACATAGACGCCCATCTTCTTGACGCTCGCCTCTGCATCGGCGCGGGTCATTCCTTCAGGATAGGGAATCGGGCCGGATTTGAAGCCGCGCTCCGTCGCAGCGGGAAGCGTACCGACATAGGCGGTGTAAGCAGGCTGGACCTGTCCGGCGTTGGCGAGGAGAACCCCTTCGACCACGACCAAAGTCGGATCGAGCGCGATCTTCTTCTCGGCCATCGTCTTTATGACGGTCTTCATCGGTTCGGCGTCGAGATCGACGTCCTTGAAGTAGCGGCCCGGCCCGGTCATCCGCGCGGTGGTGTTCGACTTGGCGACGATCTCGTCGGGCATCGCCTGCATCGTTGCGAAATAGATGTGGGTGATCTCGTCGTAGCCGGCGTTGATCGCGTCGAGCGTGCGCATTCCCGCCGGAATGTGACCGTGGACGTGCAGCCCCAGCTCGTGCGCAAGCTTTGCTGCAGGCGGGATCCAGGCGGGATTCATCGACGTGTAGAACTTTACGCCTGTAAGGCCCGCGTCGTGGATCTTCCGAACCGCCGCGAGAGTCTCTTCGAGGCTCCCCACCGCCATGCTTCCTTGCGCTGCAAGCGGACCCTTCTGGTCGACGATAACGGAGTCGAAGCATTCGGGGGCGAGCAGCGTACCCTTGGCACGGCGATCGCGCTGCGACACCTCAAGCTCCAGCGGCCCACCCGGGTTGCGGCAGGACGTCACTCCGAGCGCCAATTCGCTGACCGTCGTGAAGTCGTCCGGCACGTGCATGTGGCTGTCCCACAGGCCCGGGACGAGCGTCTTCCCCGCGCCATCGATGACGCGCGTTCCGGGCGGCAATGAGGCAGGCGCGGCTCCAACGCTGACAATCTTGCCGTCGGAGGTAAGCACGTTTTGCCCGGCTACGAATTTCTCGCCGTCCGTGTCGTAGATCCGGACGTTCTTGAACAGCACCGGCCGCTTGGCATCGGCGGTCAGGAACTTTGCCGCAGTTGCAGGCGCCAGCGCGGCGATCGCCGCGTCCTGAGCCGCCTGCATCTTGTCCATATTGGCTTCGTAGCCCTCGGGCATGATCGCCAGCCCGACAAGTGCCGCAAAAAACTTGCCGTCCGCTGTCCAGACCGGCGTCGGCGTCTGGGTCGTTCCGCGCAGCAATTGCAGCTGCACTGTCTTCTTGCCGCTCGGACCATCGATTTCGAGTTCCGAGATCTTCTGCAGCGTCGCCTTGCCTGATGGCAGGAGCGGCAGACCCGCCTCCCCTGCAGCGAGAATGCGATCGATCTGCGGAGCGAAAGCCAGGAACGTGCCGCCCTGCGGCAGATAATAGGTTCCGTTCTTGTAGGGCGCGCCACCCTTGTCGACGGGACTGGTCCAGCTTGCCTGGCCGCCGCTGATCGCGAAGGTCTCGGCGGCATCGCCGCTCGGAGTCACGCCGCGGATGACGATCTCGCTCGGCATGTTGTCCGCGCCGAAGCGAAAGGTTTCGTCCGTCTCGAAAATCAGGCCGCGAAGCAGGATCGACTGGCGGAAGGCCATGCGTCCGTCCGGCAGCTTCCACGCATATTCGTCGCCGTGCTTTCCCGCCGTCGACATGACCACGTAGTGCGCAGCATCCTTCGGTGGGACGAGCAATTGTTCCTTGGCTGTTGGAGCAGCGAGTGCGGCTGGCGCAGACGCGACGAGCAAAGCGGCGAGAATCACGTGACGCACGGTAAGGCCCCCTTCTTGAAAGCGCGCACCGTGGCGGCGCGAACGGCGCCACGCAACTGCCCGTTCGACGAACGTGCCGCTACTGCAATCGAATGAGCGCTTCGGGGATCTTGTTGGAGCCCGAGCCGACGTCCCAGTGCACCTGTTTCCCCAACGCATGCGGCGCAGTGCCGTCCTCGCTGTTGTTGGTCAGCACTTCCCCGTTGGTGATGATGGTGAAGCGTCCCTGCGCCTTCGACACCGGCCCCTCCTTCATCGCACCCGCGGCAGCAGCGCCCGCTCGAGCTCCGAGCGGCCCTGCGCCGCCGGTGAAGGCCGGAGCGGTGACCAGCACGGACCCATCGGCGCGGCGGCGAATGGCTATGAACGGGATGATGAAATCATTGTCGGGAAGCGCGGGGAAGACGAAGTCCTGAGTCGCTCTCCCTTCGAAATGATAGTCGACGTCGTAGACGCCCTTCCCGCGATACTGGACGGATCGATAACCGGCATATTTGGCGAGCTTGGTCGCGAAGGCCCGCGCCGACTCGTCATCCAAGCCAGGAAGTCCGAACAACTTGGCCATCTCTTCCTGAGATTTGCGGAGTTGTTCTGCCTGCTCAACCGCCTGTTTCTCGTAATCGACTCTTGCTCTTTCGACTTCCGACTTCGTGCAAGGCCTCGCCTTTCGCTTGTCGTCGCCGGGTCTGTTTTTCATGACGGCGGGATCCCAAATCATCTCCGACGATCCATCCGCATAGCAGTGCGCAAAATTGTCGGTCCAAGCTGCCCGCTCAGGTTTATCTTTATCCGGCGGCGTCTGGAGGACGATCTCGCCCTTGTAATCGAGGACGAAACTGCCGTCCTTCTTCAGCGTCAGATCCGAAGTGAACTTCCCCGGCCCCCACAGGCAACCGGTAAGCAGCAGCGGAGCGGCCGCGGCGAAGATGCGCTTGGCGAATTGATGCATGGCGTCCCCCTTGAGAAAGAGCCTAGCGCAGCCGGCGATGAAGGAAAGTGGGGGACTTCTGTTGCCCGGCGTCCCCCGTGCCGCTGGAATCCCCTTCTGTTGCCCGGTGGGGTCCGACCGCGCTTTCGTTACTTAACGTCTATCCGTGAGGACTTCAGTTAAGCAGCAATTGCGAGCGCCTCGTTATCGTTGGCACTTGTGTGATTGAGCCGTCACGGTGGCATCCATACCGATCGGCAACCGCGTCTTTATTGCACTCGTCGATCCTATTTCGCCCCCGTCAGCAACCGCCGAAAATCTTCGGCATGGCGGCTGGTGGTGGAGGCGCCGGGGTACTGCCCCCCGGGTCCGAAGTGTTTATTCCACGCGACAGTCTACCGACATAGCCGGGTTGCCCCGGCAGGAACCAAGATAGGGATTTGAGGGCTTAAGGACAAGTTTGCATGGCATTTGCGCGATTGCTATGCGTGACCCGATAAAGCTTATACTTGGGGGTAAGTCGATGAAGAAGCTTGGTTTTCTGCTTGTTGGTACCGCCTCACTGGCGCTCGCCGCGTGCGGAAGCAAGGAATCGGACACACTGAACGAGTCCGAAGCCCAGAACATTGAGGCCAACTCGCTCAACGATCTGGCGGCCAATGCGGCAAATGCGGAGCTCGAAGCTCTCGGCAACCAGCAGCAGCAGCTTGATGCCGAGAACAATGCGACCGCGGTGGCTCCTGAGCCGGCCGACAACGCGACGAGCCCATCCAAGGTCGAGGACGACGTCCAGGGCATGTAATTCGCGCGAATTCGAAATCATGAGGCCGTCGCTCGTTCGAGCGGCGGCCTTTTTCTTGTCATGGGAAACGCCTAACTCGCACGAGCGATGAGCGACGATGCAATCCCAGCAGCGACCGTCATCTTGGTCCGCGAACGCAGTTCCGGCGCACCCGAGCTGCTGATGGTCGAGCGCGCGGTAGACATGGCGTTCGCGGGCGGCGCATGGGTATTTCCCGGCGGCCGGATCGACGCCGCGGACGAGCTCCTAGGCGGCCGGATTGGAAGCGCGGATGCAGGAGCGCGGGTCGCGGCAGTCCGAGAAGCGCTGGAAGAGACGGCCGTCCCGGTCGGCTTGGCTCCACTCCCGTCGCCGGATGTCGCCGCGTCGCTTCAGACGCAGCTCCTGGCGGGTGATGAGCTGGAGCACCTGCTTGTCCCGCACGGTATCCAGCTCGACCTCGACGCACTGACGCCGCTAGCCCGCTGGGTACCGAGGTTCCACGCCAAGCGGCGCTTCGACACCCTGTTCTTTGTCGCTCGTGCGCCTGACGGAGACTGGTTGCCGAACACGGTCGAGAGCGAATGCACGGGCGCCCACTGGGCAAGCGCCAGCGAAGTCCTGGACCGGGATCAGGCCGGCGAGATTCAGCTCATTTTTCCGACGCGGCGAACGCTCGAGCGGCTCGCCCAGCACACCAGCTTTGCCGACATTATGGCCGACGCCCTTGCCCATCCGATCGAGCCGATCAGCCCCTGGCTCGACGAAGTGGATGGTGAGCGCTTCATCACCATTCCGGAAGGGATCGGCTACCCCGTAACGCGCGAGAAGCTGGACGGCCTCTGGCGCGGCTGACGCGCGTTTCCGTTCCCTCCTGTCACCCCATTGCAACGTCGAATTTCGAACCCGTTCGCGCCTCGGGCGGAACAGAGTGTGGACATGTCGGCTGAGTAACATTTCCCGAGACGTCCGAGTCGCGTCCGCCCGCCAATAAAAAGGGGACCCGCGGAAGCCCCGCGAGTCCCCTGTTCGCCACTATGGGCGACGCGTTTACTTCAGGTGGTTCGAGAGGTGCTTGTTCATCTCGAACATGCTGACGCGGTCCTTTCCGAAGACCTTGCGCAGCTTGTCGTCTGCAACAATTTCCCTCTTGTTCTGCGGGTTTTGCAGGTTGTTCTTGCGAATGTGATCCCACACCTTCGAGACAACCTGGCTGCGCGGAAGCGGATCGCTACCCGTGATTGCAGCGAGTTCCGCTGACGGTTGAACCGGCCTCGCCAATCCGCCGCCTGCTTTCCTGCCCGACCCCGATGATTTTGATGCCATACGGCCCTCCTGTTGTTCTCTTATCGATAGAGCGCAAAGAATGCCGCTTGGCAATGCCGTTTCAGAGGGAAAATCGTGGATTTTATCTCGCGAACGGAACGACTCGGTTCAGAACGTCGTGACCGATGTCCGCGCGTCCGCCGTAGCTTATGCCGGATCGCTCGCACCATTCCTCGACGATCGAGACCTCGTCGCGCCCGAAATCGGGGTCGTTGAAGGGTATGTCGCCGACCCGTCCGAGCCTTAGCCGGGCGACCTTTCGGACGTTCGGGCTGCCGGTCACATGGAACATCGTCCGGTCAATGCGATAGTGATGTTCGCTCACATCCTCGATCAGCAATTCGACACCTGCCAGATCGGGCTCGAGCACGGTTCCGAGCAGCGCCGCAAGGACGGTTAGGTTGAACGCCATCGCGGGACCCTGAAGATCAGGCTCCAAGGCCGACGGATCGCCTTTCACCAGCCAGTCGAGCGACCGGGCGACCGCTGCCTTCCCGCCCTCCCGCATGAGATCCTGCGGCATCGGCCCCCAGGCGACGTTCAACCCTGCCTTGTGCAGTCCAGCATGCAGGAATCCCGCATCGCTGTAGCCGAGGTAGACCTTCAACCGTGCCGCATCCGGCAAGTCCGCCATCGCGGCTTCCGCGATGCGGTTCGACCCATAGCCTCCGCGCGCAAACCAGACGGCGTCGACCGCCGGATCGGACATCACCTCGCGCAGCGCCGACAGCCTTTGCTCGTCAGTTCCCGCGAAATGCCCGTCTGAGAAAAAGCATTGCGGATGGATCAAGACCTCGCAGTCGCCCCGTTCCGAAACGAGCGACTGAAGCCGGTCGGCCGCCTGACGCGACAATGTGCAACTGGGGGCGACAATCGCGATCTTCATCGAACCTTACATTTAGCATGGCGAAGCGCGGCGCAATGGGGCAGCTTCGCCAGCCTGCTCAGCAGGGGGATATAATGATCAAGCGTTCGATGTTCGCCGCCGTTGCCGCGTCTCTTCTCGCCTCGTCCGCCATCGCCCAGGCGCAAGCGCCGGAACAGTATGACCTGCTGATCGACAATGGCACGATCTACGACGGGATGGGCGGCGCGCCGTTCACCGGCGACGTCGCCATCCGCGGCGACCGGATCGTCTATGTCGGCCCGCAGGCACCGGGATCGGCGAAGAAGACCGTGGATGCGAGCGGGATGGCCGTGTCCCCGGGGTTCATCAACATGCTCAGCTGGGCGGTCGAGAGCCTGATTGCCGACGGCCGCGGCCTGTCCGACACGACGCAGGGCGTCACTCTCGAAGTCTTCGGCGAAGGCAATTCGATGGGCCCGCTCAATCCGGAGATGAAGAAGCTTGCCGTTCAGCGGCAGGACGACATCAAATATCCGATCAAGTGGACGACGCTTGGCGAATATCTGACCTTTCTGACGAAGAAGGGGATCACACCAAATGTGGCCTCCTTCGTCGGCGCGACGACCGTCCGCGTTCACGAGCTTGGCGAGAAGGACGTCGATCCGACACCGGAACAGCTCGATCGAATGCGCGCGCTCGTGCGCGACGCGATGAAGGAAGGCGCGCTCGGCGTCGGCTCCTCCATGATCTACGCCCCCGCGAGCTATGCGGAGACCCCCGAGCTCATCGCGATCACGACCGAGGCCGGCAAGTGCGGCGGCATGTACATCAGCCACATGCGCTCCGAAGGCGATCGCCTCGTCGAAGCGGTCGATGAGCTGATCACCATCAGCAAGGAATCCGGCGCTCCCGCCGAAATCTACCACCTCAAGCAGGCCGGCAAGGAGAATTGGGGCAAGCTCGACGAGGTGATCAAGCATGTCGAAGCGGCGCGGGCCAACGGACAGCGGATCACCGCCGACATGTACACCTACACCGCTGGCGCGACGGGCCTCGACGCGTCCATGCCGACCTGGGTGCAGTCGGGCGGGCTAGAGGAATGGATCAAGCGCCTGAAGGACCCAGAGATCCGCGCCAAGCTGGTTCAGGAAATGCGCACTCCGTCGAAGGATTGGGAGAATCTATTGCTGGGCGCCGGAAGCCCGGACAAGGTCCTGCTGATCGCCTTCAAGAACCCGAAGCTGAAGCCGCTGACCGGCAAGACGCTCGGCGAAGTCGCGCGGATGCGCGGCAAGAGTCCCGAGGAAACCGCAATGGACCTCGTCATCGAAGACGGCAGTCGCGTCGGCACGGTCTATTTCCTGATGAACGAGGACAATGTGAAGCGGCAGGTCGGACTGCCCTGGGTCGCTTTCGGATCGGACGCGGAATCCTCGGCGCCGGAGGGCGTGTTCCTCAAGTCCTCCACGCACCCCCGCGCCTACGGCAATTTCACTCGCGCGCTCGGCACCTATGCGCGTGACCAGAAAGCTGCGCCGCTCGCGGATGTGATCCGCCGGATGACCTCGTTCCCCGCGACCAACCTCGGCATCAAGGGCCGCGGAGTGCTTCGCGACGGCTATTATGCAGACATCGTCGTCTTCGATCCGGCGACGATCCAGGACCATTCGACCTTCGAAAAGCCGCAGCAGTTGTCGACCGGCGTCCGCGACGTCTTCATCAACGGCACGCAGGTCCTGAAGAACGGCGAGCACACCGGAGCCAAGCCGGGCCGGTTCGTTCGCGGGCCGGGCTGGACCGGTTGGCCGGGCGGAGGCGCTTGCAAGTAATTGTGCGGTAAGCAATCTTTGAAGAATTCATGCGACCTTCTGCGCATGAATAGTGTCGCTCGTATGCTACTGCTGGCCGGTGCAGCCTTGTCGATCAGTGCCGCGCCTGCCGATCGGTTGATACCCGTCGGCGGCGACGGCGAGGCAATTGTCATGCCAGTGAGCAGCACGGTGCGACTAGAGCGAGTTGAATACGACGCTCACGCCTATTTCAGTGGCAAACTAGTCATAGAGGGCACGTGGGTGATCGACTGCAATTCATTGGCGTGCGAGCCAGGTGAGAATGAGGAGAGACTGCATGTCAGCCTCATTCCCAACTCTGCGACAATTGCCCGCCTGCCTCGCTGGAAGTTGCACAACAACGACATCCGGATCGACCTCATCGATGCCGATCGATTCATTCGCTCTGTCACTACCATCGACGAGCGGAAGAGGCTTCTAGCTGGGAGGCTACGCGATATTCGGGGCCACGCCGCATTGTTGGTCGATCGGTATGAGGCCGGGCTCGACTGCGACAGCGCAAATTATTCGGCCCGCTTCGTTGCGGTGGCTGAAGTGGCAAAGCGAGCGAATCTGCCGACCGACGGCAACTACGGATGCGGTTACGCCTGATCGCCCTCTAGTCAGTCGGACTGCCCTTCAATAGGGCAGCCGATAATGACTGAATCGACCATCTTCTTCTGCGGGATCGGGGGCAGCGGCATGCTTCCGCTCGCCTCGATCGTCCGCGCGACCGGCGCCAAGGTGGCCGGCTCCGACCGCTCGCTCGATGCCGGGCGTGTCGCCGACAAGTTCGCCTATCTCCGCTCGCTGGGGATCGGCCTCTTCCCGCAGGATGGCTCAGGCCTCCAGCCGGGCATGACGCTCATCACCTCGGCGGCGGTCGAGGAAACGGTGCCTGACGTGGTCCGCGCCCGCGAGCTCGGCCTCGAGCATCTCACCCGCCCCCAATTCCTCGCCAAGCTGCTCAACGACGCGCAACGAAGCGTCGCGGTCGGCGGCACGAGCGGCAAGTCGACCGTCACCGGAATGATCGGCTGGATCCTCCACGCCGCGCACCGCCAGCCGACGGTGATGAATGGCGCGGTGATGAAGAACTTCGTCACGCCGTCCGCGCCGTTCGCCAGCGCACTGGTCGGCGACCCGGAGCTGTTCGTCAGCGAGGTGGACGAAAGCGACGGCTCGATCGCGCTCTACAAGCCCGAGATCGCGGTTCTCACCAACATCAGCCTCGACCACAAGGAAATGGCCGAGCTGCGCAGCCTGTTCGCCTCGTTCCTGCTGCGCGCCCGCAAGGCGGTCCTGAACCTCGACGACCCGGAAACGCGCGCGCTCTCGGACGTCATCCCGGTCGACAAGCGCGTCGGCTACGGCTTCGACAGTCCCGGCGCCGACTTCATGGGCAAGGGCCTCGAGCTTAGTCCGGGCGGAAGCACGTTCACAGTCATCGCCGGCGAGGAGAGCCAGGACGTCCAGCTCAACGTCCCCGGCCGTCACAATGCGTCGAATGCCCTGGCGGCGATCGCGGCGGCCCGCGCGCTCGGCATGTCGCTGGAAGACGCGGCAGCTGCCCTCGCACGGTTCGAAGGCCTGAAGCGCAGGCTGGAAACGGTCGGCAGCGCGGTCGGCGTCACCGTGATCGACGACTTCGCCCACAACCCCGACAAGATCGACGCGACCCTTGCGACCCTGCGCGCGCAGCCCGGACGGCTGTTGATCATGTTCCAGCCGCACGGGTACGGCCCGCTCACAAAGATGGGCGAAGAACTGGCGCGGAGCTTCGCCGGCGGCCTCGAGCAGGACGACCGGCTCTATCTGCCCGACCCGGTCTATCAGGGCGGCACGGTCGAACGGACACGCGGGTCGGACTGGCTCGCGGAGCAGGTCCGTGAGCGCGGAGGCAAGGCCGAGCACATTCCCGAGCGAGCCGCGATCGGCGAAGCCCTGCTCGCCGAGGCCCGCGACGGCGACCGCATCGTCATCATGGGCGCGCGCGACGACAGCCTGAGCGAGTTCGCGGCGGAGCTCGTCGAGCGCCTCGCTGCGCGGAACTGATCGCCGGCTTCGGCGTCGGGCAGGCATGGCAAAGCCCGGTAGCGTGATCGGATGGCTCCTCGCGGAGGACGACCGCGAAAAGCTACTCCAGCAATTCCCGCCCAAATTCGAAAAGACCGTCGCGCACCACGTCACGCTCAAGACGGAAGCGGAGCGGGACCCTTTGCCGCCGGAAGTGAAGGCTGAAATCGTCGGGCGCGCCGACGACGAGAGCGGCGTCGAGGCCATGGTCGTGGCGATCGACGGAACAACCGACCGGCCCGACGGCTCGACCTATCACATCACATGGTCGCTCGGAGACGGCCGCCGCGCGCGTGAGAGCAATGACGTGATCAGGGAATGCGGTTGGCAGAAGCTCGACCAGCCAATCCCGATCGAACTTCAGCCTGGCCGCTTCTGATGGCGAAGCAGCCTCACCTCTTCCTCGACTGCGACGGAGTCCTCGCGAACTTCGACCTCGGCGCGAAGGAATTGCTGGGAATGAGCCCGAAGGCGTTCGAGGCGCGGCACGGCCGCGGCGAATTCTGGAAGCGCCTCGCACGCCACGGCAACTTCTACGGCGACCTCAAGCAGCTACCGGATGCCCAGCGCTTGTTTCAGGCCGTTAAGCATCTGAAGCCGACGATCCTGACCGGCCTGCCCCTGGGCAAATGGGCCGCACCGCAGAAAGAACGGTGGGCGGCCGAGCATTTCCCTGGCGTCCCGATCATCACGACTATGGCGCGCCAGAAGCACCTGCACATGGACCCGGGCGATGTGCTGGTCGACGATCGGGAAAATCACCGCAAGCTTTGGGAAGACGCCGGTGGCATCTTCATCCATCACAAGAATGCGGAAGACACGCTCCGCCAGCTGGCGAGGATCTATCCGTCAGTGGAAGCGAAGACCGACGCTTAGGCCGCGGACTGGAGATCCACCTTCTCAACCCACTCCGGCCAGAACACCGGCTCGCGGTTCGACCAGCCCGGCGCCGTCGCAGCGCTCTCGCTGATCGACTGAAGCAGGGTCCGGCGACGATCCGGGTGCAGGTGCGGCAGGGCTGCTGCGGCGCAGAAGGCGGCCGGCAGCCAGGCGCGGGCCGACGCACCGATCAGGCGCTCATAGAGAAAGCGGAACGCCGCGAAGTTCGGCAGGCGGTCCTGGCCGAGGTCGAACGCGGCAAGCGTGATCAGCATGCCCATGAACGGCTCGATCATGTCGAGGCCGCTGTCGTCCGGAACCTGCATGCGCAGGTGGTCGAGCTGCTTGAAGATTCGGGACTGGGCGCGGATCGAAGCGGCCTCGCCCTCGTCACGGGCCCAGCACTCGATCGCATCACGGCGACCGTATGCTACGTCCAACGAACGGCGAATGTACCGCTGCGTCGCCTTCGGGAAGCTCGCGAACTCCTTCATCTCAGAAAGGAGCAACGCACCGTTCGCCGGCTGGCTGGTCCGCGTAATCATCACCCCGACTCCTTAGTCCCACCGGCGGGATGATGCGGCCGCACTAGTTGCGGTTTGCTTAACCACTAATCCCACCCCCGTTCAGATTGAATCAGAGGGCGGCTCTAACGGCAATGCTAAATACTCACGGTTCGTCGCATAAGGCGACCGCTGTTGATTCCGTGCAACTGAATTGGGGATAAGTCGCGGACTCAGCGATCCTTTTCGGGAAATCCCGACGACGGGGCCGGCTCGTCGCCACCCCCCGGCTGGCTCGCGGAGGGCGGATCGGACGCATCCATCGATTCGTCGCTGCCGACGTCGACCTTCGCCTGCTCGCAATCCGGGTCCTTCTTGAGCTTCTCTTCCAGCTCCTTTTCCGGCGGCGAGTTGATCACCGGCGGCGGCACCTTGTCCCGGTCGTCTTTCACTTCAGTCACAGCGAATTCCTTCGGCGAATCGTTTCGCGGAACAAACGAGCGACGGGGAGCGCCGTTCCTGCGTTCACCCCGTAAATCTGGCGTTCAGTTTCGACCGGCGGGTTTCGTGCTTCTGCCAAAGGACAGGCGACAATTGCGGCCTTGAGTTCCACGCGGTTACAAGCTCTGCAAATGCACACACTCGCCATCAGCCCCGCAGACCGTATCGAGCCGGGCCGCTTCTCCGACTGGCCGCTCGCACTGAAGTCGATCCTCGGCTTCTGGTTCGTCTATGCCCTGACCGTCGCCGCCCGGGCCCTGATGGGCACCGATCCGGTCACGATCCTTTTCAACAAGCTCATCTCGATCAGCATCGGGATCATCCTCACCGGCCTGATCTACGTCGCGATCGCGAGCCTCGCCGGCAGTGCCGGGATCCGGAAGAAAGCGATCGTCGCGGGCCTTGCCTCCTTCGTCGCTTCGTGGGGAATGGCGGGAAGCTTCATCGCCATCGAAGACGTGATGCGCGAGCCCAAGGAAGTCTTCCGCTACCAGTCGCGCGAAGGCTTCGTGATCATCGAAAAGGGCCGCACCCTGACAGTCGAGCGCCGAGCGCAAGAGCCGTTGGTCCTCACCTGGCCACGCATGGGCGAGCTCGATACCAACAAGCGCATCCGCTACGCCGCGGACGTTTCGGTCACCTGGCTGTTCTTCTTCGCAGCATGGAGCGCCTTCTACCTTGCGACCGTCGCACAGGCCGAGGCGCTAAACGCGAGACGCCGGGCCGTCGAAGCGGAGAGCGCGGCGCAGGCGGCGCAGGTTCGGGCGCTGCGCTATCAGATCAACCCGCACTTCCTGTTCAATACTCTCAATTCGCTGTCGTCGCTGGTCATGAGCGGCCGGCCCGAGGAAGCCGAGAACATGATCCTCAAGCTCTCGACCTTTTTCCGCTCCAGTTTGTCGCTCGATCCGTCCGCCGACGTGACCCTGGCCGAGGAAATCGACCTCCAGCGGCTCTATCTCGAAATCGAGAAAGTCCGTTTCCCGCGCCGCCTGAAGGTCGAGATCGACATTCCCGACGATCTCAAGAACGCCCGGGTGCCCGGACTCCTGCTGCAGCCGCTGGTCGAGAATGTAATCAAGTACGGAGTCTCGGGAACGCGCGACAAGGTCACGCTGAACATCCGGGCGGCCGAAGCCGGCCCCGGCCGCTTCACGATCGAAGTCCAGAACAGCGGGGCCGAAGTTTCGACCAAGGGCCGCAATGGGAAGCCGGACGGAACGGGCGTCGGCCTCACGAACGTCTGCCAGCGGCTGGAAGCGCGGTTCGGTACGGCTGCGAAATGTGAATTTGGCCCAACGGCCGACGGCGGTTATCGTGTGCTGATGACATTGCCGTTGGACCGCGCCGATGGATGAACAGCCGCTTCGGCTCCTGATTGCTGACGACGAACCGCTTGCAGCCGAGCGGTTGCAGCTCCTTCTCGCCCAGATTCCCGACGTCGACCTGATCGGCACTGCAAGCGATGGCGAGGGCGCGGTGAGGATGGCGGAGGCCCTGTCGCCGGACGTCCTTCTGCTGGACATCGAGATGCCGGGCCTCGACGGCATCGACGTCGCGCGCGCTCTTGCGAACAAGAAACCGTCGGCCGCGGTCATCTTCATCACCGCCTTCGACCAGTTCGCGGTCGCCGCCTTCGAGGTGGAAGCCGTCGATTATCTGATGAAGCCGGTCACACCGGAGCGGCTGAAGCGGGCGCTAAAGCGGGCGCGCGACCATCTTCAAAGGCGCGAGAAAGCGCCGGCAAGGCCTGCTTCGACTTCACCATACCTGGAAGAATTCTGGGCTTCCGATCTGTCGGGACTGGTCAGGATCGCCTCGCGCGATGTCGACCGTGTCTCGGCCGAGCGCGACTATATGCGCCTGCACGTCGGGCGCAGGAGCTGGCTGATCCACCATTCGATGAATGCGCTCGAGGAAGGGCTGGACCCCGAACTATTCGTTCGGCTTCACCGCTCGGCGATTGTGCGCAAGGACTTCATCGCGGGCTTCACGCGCAACCCGTCCGGCCGCTGGATCGCGCGCCTGTCCGACGGTGTCGAGCAGCCGGTTGGACGGCTCTACACCGACAAGGTGAGGACGATTGCCCGCCGTTGAGGCGAAATGCCCGGCGGCCTGGACTGCAACCTGCCGCCAGGCAAAATCGGCCGCGATCACTGCACGTCCGCGAGTGCCAGCTGCACTTGCTGCTGAGCGGTCTGGCGAGCGCCGGCGATGCAGCGACGGGTGTCTGAAATCAGCGCCGGCATGTTCTGACGGCCGCGCGAGCACATGATCTTGATGGTGGCGTCCACCTTCTTCTGGAATCGGTCGGCGCCTTCCCGGGTGTGCAGGTCCGCGGGATTGTAGCGCACCGTCGCGCTCACCTGCTCAACGCTATCGACCTGCCGTGCATGGGCGAGCGTCGGAACGAGCAAGATGCTCGACACCGCGACGGCAGCAGCCATGACTAGAAATTTCATCGTATCGCTCCTTTTGGGATGCGACGCGGCAGCCTCATCGGGGAAGTCGAGGGGTGTTGTGACCGCCGCGTCGCAGGGTCCGGCTACGATGATGCGGGAGCGGCGTCGCCATCCGCTCGACGAGCGCCGCGCCGCCGTCTGCGATCGTTTACATTTGTCGACGAAGGCCGTTCGTCGGACGGCGGTTCGACGAACGATCGATCTAGTTTTCGGTTGAAACCGACCCGACGCTCTTGTTCACGACCGCGGTCACCGCACTGTCGAGAGTCACGTTGCCGAGCGTCCGGAAGATGTCCGGTACCATCTCCACAGCCACCAGCAGCGCGAGAGGAGCGATCGGCACTCCAAGCGCCATGGCGATCGGAGCGATCGAGCTGATGAAGCTGACCTCGCCCGGCAGGCTCACGGCGCCATAACTGATCACCGACGCGACCGCCGTTGCTGCAATCGCAGCGCCGAGGCTCGGCTGATAGCCCAGCCAGCTCGCGACATAGAAAGCGACCGCAACGTTCATCGCCGGACCGGTCGCACGGAACAAGGCAACTGCCATCGGCAGCGTGACGTCGGCAACCTGCTCGCGGACGCCCTGCACTTTCGCGGCTCCAAGCATCGCGGGCAGCGACGCGAGCGAGGACCGGGTCGAGATGGCCACGCTCTGTGGAGCGATCATCGACTTTGTGAACAGCCCGGCCGGAACGCCCCCGCCGAGGATGGCGATCGGATAACCCCAAAGCGTCACCAGCACCCCGATTACCGAGACCAGGACGATGTAGTGCGCGAGTCCCGCGAAGGCCGCTCCACCCGCACTTGCCCCGAGCGCGAAGCCCAACGCGAACACACCGAGCGGCGCGATCCACAGCACCCAGCCGATGACGATCAGCAGGGCGTCCGCAATCCCGTCGAAGAACTCGACCACGGTCTTGCGCCGCCCTGGAGCAATGCGCGCGACGGCCAGAGCGAAGAAGACGGTGAACACGACGAGCGGCAGGACGTCGCCGTTCGAAGCCGCTGCAATCACGTTGGACGGGATGATCCCACGGAAGAAATCGGCGACGTTGGGGATCGGCGGTGAGGAGGTCGACTGGTCTATCGCGGCCAGCCCCGCCTGAAGCGCCTCTCCCGCTCCCTGGGGCAGCGGGAACCAGCGAACGAGCAGCGACATCATCACCGCGCCGAAGATGGCCGATGATGTGCAGACGATCACGAACCAGAGAATCGACCGGCCGGCGATCTTGCCTGCCCTCGCGGCCTCCGCACCCTTCGCGATGCCAGTCACCAGCAAGGCGACGATCAGCGGGATGACGGTCATCTTCAGCGCGTCGAGCCAAAGTCCGCCGACATAGGTCGCGACCTGGATCAGCGGCTCGCGAATTCCGTCTCCGCCAGCCTGCGCAAACGTCCCGCCGACGAGGCCGACGAACAAAGCAACGAGAACGAGATAGGGCCGCGACCCGCGCGAAGCGGCGGCAGGAGCCTCTTCGGCCTTTTCACTCGTCATTGAGGCTTCCGGAAGCGGTACATGAACCGATCGGTCTTCCCACGGATCTTCTCGTCGAACACCAGCAACGAATGATCGTCAGCGGGATTATGCAGCAAGTCGCTGCTTTCCTCGAGAACGAAGCCGGCGCGCGCAAAATCCGCCTTCACCACCGCTGGATCGATCCGGTGCAGCTTCTCGACGACCTCGCGTGTGTCTCCGCCCGGATTGGCGGCATGGTCGATGATCCCGACGACCGCGCCGGGCTTCATCGCGTCGAACAGCCGCTTCAGCCAGGCGTCCGGGTCCATGCGGACGATTTTCCGCTCCGCATTCTCCCAGTACACGTCGTGATAATCGAGGTTCATGATCAGGAAGTCGTAGGCGTTCGATCCGATCACCGGTGTTTCCATGGGGCTCGAGATCAGCACCACATTCGGCTGACGAGCGGCGAATTCCGCGAAGGCCGCGCGCCTCTTGTCATTGAGGAACTGGGTCGGATTCCAAACAACGACGCTTCCCGTCGGCCCTACCGCCGGCGCCATGATCTCCGCCCAATATTTGTTGGCGCCGAACATATCGATGACATGCATGCCCGGCTGAAGTCCGAAGAAGGTCAGCACTTCGGCCGGCTTGCGACCCTCGTCGAGCTTTACGTTGTCGGGCGTCCGCGCGGCCGTATTGGCGACTGCCGCCGAGACATCCGCGGGCGCGGCGCTCAACATTGCAGGCGCCGCAGCCAGTGCCGCTGCCAGGATCAACCGAAATCCGCGCATATGCCCCCTCCGTCCAGGATCGAGATACGCTGGTTGCCCCACTCAGGCGCTTTTCGCCAGACGCAAATAGGTTTACTCCGCGGCTTTCGTTCCTTGGGGGAGGAATGTGATGGCGACCGTCGCTTCACCTGCTGTCGACATTCAGACGCGCGAGCGTCGATTCTATTGCCGTATGGCCATCATGCTGGTGGTCCTGATGTTCCTGGGGTTTGCGCCAAGCTTCTACCTGCGCGGCATCGTCCCGGCGTACCCGCGGCCGAACCCGACCTTGCCTTTGTCCGTGATCCTGCACGGATCGCTCTTCACGCTCTGGATGTTCGTTTTCGTCGCCCAGACCCAGCTCGTGGCTGCCGGCCGGCGCGACATCCACATGAAGCTCGGCCAGGCGTCCATGTTCCTTGCCATCACCATGGTGCCGTTCATGTATTTGATCGGCGTCTGGCAGGTCGCACGGCATAACGTCCCGCCCTTCACAACTCCGCTCGATTGGACCTCGCTCCCGCTGTTCGCGCTGCCGGCGTTCGTCATCCTCGTCTGGCAGGGCTGGAAGCGCCGCCGCGAGGCACAGTGGCACAAACGGCTGATGCTCGGAGCGGCGATGGTCGTCGTCCTCGGCCCCGGCTTCGGCCGCCTGCCGCTGGCGCCGCCGTCGAAGGCCGCCTTCGCTGCACAGATGACCGCGACGCTGCTGTTCTTCGTGCCGCTCTTCCTCTGGGACAAGCGCTCGCTCGGCCACACGCACCCGGCCACCAAGGTCGCGTTCGGGGTCTACGCGCTATCGATGCTCATCCCCGTAGCGCTGATCGTCAGCGGAACCTGGGCCCCAATCGCCGCCCAATTACCGGGAGTTGGGGGCTAACCCCCCTCCCGTTTATCCCATCAGCATCCAGTGAACGGCGGTCACGACAATGCCGCGCGTCGCCTTACCGTCGACGTCCTGGGCGGGTTCGAACTTTGCGCGTTCACTGAGGACCTTGCACGTTGCAGCGTCCAGCTCGGCGCTTCCGGATGAACGCAGGACCGAGCATTCGGTGACCGCGCCGGTGTCGGCGACCCTGAGGCGGACGTGCGCCCGGCCCATCCGTCCGTCCTTAAGAGCTGCGGGAGGATAATCCGCCGCCGTGAACAGGCCGCGCAGGCCCTTTTCTCGCCTCGGCGGCTTCGCGATCCGGCGCTGTTCCTCGACCGGATAACCCCATTTGATCCCAAGAGTCGTCGCGCAGTCGTCGAGAGCCTTCAGCGCCGCCGAATGTTCTGGGAGTGCGAAGGCGATCTTCAGTTCCCCCGGTACATCGAAGGCCACGGTGGCCGCGTCGGTCAGGAGCTTCTGGGAATCGGTTTCCATTCCCAACATGACGCTGCGCATGGTCAGCGTCTCGATTTCCTTGCTCAGGTTCCAGAGCAGGCGCGAGCCGAACCAAGCCTCGATCGGCTCACCACCGTCAAATCGCACCGTCGCGTCGCCATTCCCGAAAAGCGCCCATTCCCGATTGTACAGGATGGTTGCGTTTGCGCCGGCTCCCATCGGGGCCTCGCTCAATGCAAGAAACAACGGATTGCGGGGCGAACCGTAAGATCGGACGAGCAGGCACTCGTTCGCCTGCGTTTCCACCGTCCATTTGGCCGTCGGCTCCCGAACCTTCGGTGCGGCAAATGTGGGAGCGGATGAAAAAACCAGGAGAGCAGCAGCAACAGCCGACGCAGCTTCGCCGATCAGCGATCTCCTGCGCATCAGAACATCTTCCAGATGATGCTCTGAAAGGCCGCGCTTTTTGCTGGTTTTCCATCAAGGCCGATCGCCGGCTTGTACTTGGCGCCCTGTTTGATCACTGCGCAGCTTTGCGCGTCCAGCGACGCAACTCCGCTCGGCTCGATCACGGTGCAGTCCGCGACCTTCCCCTGCTCATCCACGAGGACCACGAGCGAAACGCGTCCCGACTGCCCTCTCAAGGCTGCAATGCCGGGATAGTCATCGGGACTAAACAGCTGGGCGAGATTCGCCGACGGCCCTTCTTTCAGCTCTGATCCGCCTTTCTCTTCGGTCCAGACTTTCCAGATCCTGCGAAGGTCGGCGGTGCAGGTGCCGAGCGTGCTGAGCAAAGCAGGCATGCTGGTTACCGCAAAGGCGTCCTCGCCGGTGGCTTGGCCCAGCCCGAAACGCGTGCCGAGCCGCTCAATGCCTTTCTCGCGAACGCGTACGCGGATGGTCTTGGCCTGACGCATGCTGGCAACGTCCTTGGCGGCAAGGGTCACGAAGCGGGCGCGCTGACCCATGGACTTGACGCCGAACTCGAGAAAGCTGGTCCGAAACGGCGGCGCGTCGTCGAAGACGATCTCCCCCTCGAGCTGGTTGGCATCCAGCTTCCCGCCCTTGCGGATGAATCCAAGCTGGATGGTATCGCCGACCGCGGGGGCCTTCAGCATCAGGTAAAGCGGATCGGTCTCGGTCCCGTAATTGCGCGTTGCAATGCATTGCGCATCCGCGAAGTTGACGACCCACTTGCCGGTCGGCTGCAGTGCAGCTTCGGGAGCGGCAGTCGCCGCGGTCGAAGACACCAATGCGGCAAGCGCCAAGAGCCGGGTATGCATACGCGACCACTCCCCCAAACAGTCCCGAGCCCCGTCACTGTAAACTAAGCAGCGGCTGACTTGCCAGCCTGCTCCGCCGCCATCGACTGGACGAGCTTGAGCGCCTCGTGAGCGGAGACGGCCGATCCTTCCTGCCAAAGGCCGAGATAGGACAGATGCTCGCCCGCGAAGACGATCGGGCCTTCCGGCCGCAACAGCTCCGCATAGCCCTCGCCGCGGGGCCCCGAATCTCCCGGACCATCGCCCCAAAGGGCGCCCACGCCTTCCGAATAAGGGACCTGCCCCCAGTTCACGGCCAGCGGGCTTTCGAGAAGCTTCGACTTGCCTGGATGAAGCGCCTCGATCGACTCCCGGCTGATCCGGATTTGGTCCGCGATCGGCAGCTTGGTGAAGGCCTCCGGCGTGCTCTCGTGCGTCCATCCGGCGACGTAGGCCCCGACGATCACGCCGCGCGCGCCATGATGCCCGGAACTGGGATAAAGGACGTTTTCGTTCAGGCGATCGGTCCAGGCCAACCCGCCATAAACGCCGTCGTCTTCCCAGAAGCGCGGCGCCTCAAACGCGACCTTTGCGCTCTTCAGGATGACGACTTTCTTGAGCGCAGCCTTCTTCGCAGCCGAGAAGTCGTTCGGAATCCGCTCCAGCAAGGTCGGTGGAAGCGTTACGATTGCAAAGTCGGCTTCGGTCGCCTGTCCGCCGTGCTCGACGCGCACGCGATCGCCGATCCGCCGGATCCCCGTGACGGGCGTGTTCAGCCGAACACTCGCCTTCACCTGCTCGTAGATCCCATGCGCGATGCGATCCATACCGCCGACCGGCTGAAGCATGGTCGGCTGCATGTCGATGATGGACTCGAAGATCTGCGGGAATGCCGCGCCGCGTGACGGAAGGATTTCCTTCAGCGTCATCGGGTCGATCGCTTTCCCCTCGGTCGTATAACCGCCCGGCCACTGGGTGTAGCCGGAGCTGGCGTTGCCACGATAAACGCCTTTGTCATCGAGGAAGGCGTAGAACCCGAGGAACTGCCGGAACGCATCCAGCTCGTCCTTCGGCATCGCGGCGCTCAACGCATTCTGGTCGATCGCTTTTGCCAGCAGCTCGCCCATCCGGCCGTGCAGGTCATAGATCATCTGGCGGCCCGAATGGACCTTGCCATTGAAATCCCACCCGGTCGCGTGGTGGCTGTTGATGAAGGTCTCGAGGGGGACGTTGAACCGCCGCGCGTAGCCCAGGATCACGTGGTGCCACGATGGAATGCGGGCCGGCCCCGCATTGAAATACATTCCGTCGGAGAAATTGGCCTGCTGGAACGGCCGATCGTTCTGGATCACCCGGTCCTTGCCGCGGATGGTCCAGGCCCGGCCTCCGACGCGGTCGCGGGCTTCGAGCAGCGTTACACGGTATCCGGCCTGCTGAAGCTCATAGGCCGAAACCAGTCCAGCGATCCCCGCACCGAGAACCACGATCGAACGCCCGTTTCCGGATGCCTTGGGAAGAGCGAAGTTCGCCGCGGCTGCGGCTGTCGGCATCGACAACCCCAGCATCTGCATCGCTGCGAGCGCCGCGCCGGCGCCGCCGACCCCCCCGACACGCAACAGCACTTCACGCCGACTGACCGTCATGCCGCCTCCCCCTGTTTGGATTTGCCTGGTCTTGCCTCCGGAACACTCGGCCGCACGCTCGACTCGCCCCTGCGTCGTGCGGCTGTTCGATAGACTGGCAGGGAAATGCGGCTTGCGCCTCAAATATTCGACCAGCACCGCATCGCCTCACGGTTTGGTGCGTTCTTTCAACAGTTTGAACCACCTGGACGGGAGACATACCAATGGAAAACAAGGACCAGATCACAACACTCAACACGCTGACGGCGACGCTGATCGACAGCGTGAACGGCTACCGCGACGCAGCCGAGGATTCCGAAAGCGGGCGCTTCCAGCAGATGTTCCGCGAGCGCGCGGACGAACGCAGCCAACTGGCTGAAGAGCTTCGCGATGAAGTCCGAAGGCTCGGCGGAAATCCCGAAGACGACGGCAGCTTCATGGGCAAGACACACCAGCGCTTCATGGACTTGAAGTCAGCGATCATGGGCCGCGACGAGAAAGCGGTTATCAATGAAGTCGAGCGCGGCGAGGACTATCTCAAGGAGAAATTCGAGACCACGATTGAAAGCGGCGACCTGGCCGGTGAAGCTCGCCAGTGCGTCGAGCGCGCCTATCAGTCGATCCGCGCCGGCCACGACCAGATCAGCCAGCTGAAGCACGGCATGGAAGCGAACAGCTAGTCCCGATTGATCTTCCGGGAACCAACGGGCGGCGGCGCGAAAAGCGTCGCCGCCTTTCTTCATGCCCCGAACAGAAGCTTGATGTGATTCCGGAATAGCCTCGTCTGGCGTCCCATCATGTCCGGATCGCGCAGCGCCTTGGCGTAGATGATCGCGCCCTCGACGATGATCGTGAGGTGGTCCGCAAGCGCGTCGAGATCCGCTTCCATTTTGGGAGGATGAAGCTCGACGATTTCCTTCAGCCAGTCGGCGAAGCGCTGCCGCGTCCTCAGCAAATAATCGACGTTCATCTTTTTCATCTCGGAATCGAACAGCCGCTCCTGGTAGGTGACGCTCGCCACCATGCAGCCGGGATGAAGCGTCTCCATGTCGTCCATCATCTGGGCGTAGAGATTGAGGAAGATGAGCAGGCTCTGAAGCGGGTCGTCGCTCAGCTCCCGCGCCCGCTGCTCCAGCGTCTCGATGATCTTCTCGTCTTCGGAAAGGAAGCGGTCGAACAGCTGCCGCGCCATGTCGTTCTTGTCGCGGAAATGGTAGAAAAAGCCGCTCTTGGTGATGCCTGCTGCTTCGACCAGCTCCTCGATCGAGGTGGCCGCGAAGCCCTTCTCGACGATAGCCTCGTAGGCGATGTCGAGGATGCGCTCGCGCGTCCGTTCGCCCTTCGTCTGAGCTGCGGATTCCAACTGTACCTCAGGTCCAGTTTTCTCGATCAACCTGTCGACCATTGCCGCTTTGCCCCGCTGCGACCTCAAGCCAAGTTACACGAATATCGGCACAAATCCCATTACGCCAAAGAACCGACCGCGCTCCTGCTAGAGCTGCTATAGGCCATCGGAGTATTTGCGTCCCCACACATGAATTGGGGAAGATAATGATCGGTTTGTACCATTACATCGCGGGCGGCCTGTTCGCCGGATTTGCGCTGCTGGAACTGCTCCTTGTTGGCCGCAAGTTCCCGGCGATCACGCATTGGCGCCTTCAGGGAGCAGCCTTCACCCTGCTCTATTTCGCCTTGGCGACCTACGCACCTTTGTTCTGGGACGGTTGGCTCGGCGAGCATCGCCTGTTTGCGGCCGACACGCTTCCGCTCTGGGTGCAGATTGTCGCCGGCTTCCTGGTGCTCGAGCTCGGCATCTATGCCTGGCATCGGACCATGCACAACGTCACGTTCCTGTGGCGCTGGTTCCACCAGATGCACCACAGCCCGGAGCGGGTGGATATCTGGGGAGCGCTCTATTTCCACCCGTTCGATTCGATCGGTTGGACGTTCCTTGGCAGCCTAGCCCTGGTGCTCCTGTTTGGCGTGAGCGCGGAGGCGGCGATCGCGATCAATGTGATCGCGACCTTCTACGGCATGTTCCAGCATCTGAACGTCCGCACGCCTCATTGGCTGGGCTACATCATCCAGCGTCCGGAGAGCCATTCCGGTCACCACGAACGCGGAGTCCACGCCCGGAATTATTCCGACCTTCCGCTATGGGACATGGTCTTCGGCACGTTCCACAACCCGAAGGAATTCACAGGCGAGTGCGGCTTCTACGACGGCGGCTCGAAGCGAGTCGGCGAGCTCCTGCGCGGCAAGCTCATCGCCTGACCTGACCGAATTTTCGGATATGACTAGCATCCGCATCGCGCTTGCGCTCATTGCATGCGCCATAGTGAGCCTCGCGTCGCCATCGAGCGCTGAGCCCGCGGGGATCGATCAGGCCGCCTGGACGTCGCTCAAGAAGGAAGTGCATCTTCGGAACGGGCTGCGCCTCACCTATGTCGAGGCTGGCAATCCCCGTGGGGAACCGCTCCTGCTGCTTCACGGCTTCACCGACAGCAGCCGGAGCTACTCGCTCATGGCGCCGTATCTCAGTCGATATCGGCTGCTTATCCCGGATCAGCGCGGTCATGGCGGATCGGACGCGCCGGAATGCTGCTACGGCTCCGCACAGTTTGCTTACGAGGCGCGGCTATTCCTCGACCAGCTAGGCGTTCGCCGCGCCGCCATCGTCGGCCATTCTATGGGCTCGATGGTCGCGATCAGCCTTGCCGCCGATCATCCCGATCGCGTGTCGAAAGTCGTTCTAATCGGTTCGACAGCGCTCGTACCGGTTAAGCGCGGGGACTGGCTGTACGACAATGTCGCCGCGATGAAGGGGCCGCTGGACCCGAACACGCAGTTCGCGAAGGACTGGCATCCCGCGAACCAGCCGACTCCAGTCGACCCGGCCTTTGCGTCCGCCGTGAATGACGAACTGTACGCCATTCCTTCGCATGTCTGGCACGGAGTGATCCGGGAGATTTCCTATGTGCCCGTCGGCCGGCACGCGGCAGACGTACAGGCGCCGGTGCTGGTGATCTCGGGCGGCAAGGATCCCATCTTCCCGGCGGAGCACCACCGATCACTGCTGGAGGCCTTTCCGCACGCGCGGGCCAAGGTTTTTGCCGAGTTGGGTCACAATCCAAACTGGGAGAATCCGCGGGAGATTGCGGAAGCCATTTCCGGGTTTCTCGAGTCCGATCGCTAGAATCCGACAACATCAATATTCGCAGTTATCCGGCGTTCAGCAAGCTATGCTAAGGCGGGGCATCGGTAGGAGGACTACAATGCGCTCGGTCCTGTTGATTGCCCCGCTTCTTCTTTACGCCGGACCGGCTTCCGCCCAGATTGTTGCCGCGCCCGTCCAGTCCATCGCTCTCTACAGCTACGGTTTCAATCCGAGCCCGATCGTCCTCAATGCCGGCAAGACCGTGACATTAAGCTTCGTCAATCGCGCCGGGAAGAGCCACGACTTCACCGCCGAGAAGTTCTTCCGCGCTTCGAAGATCATCTCCGGCAGGGTCGGCGAGGGCGAAGTGGACTTGGACCCCGGCCAGACGGCAAGCGTCACGCTCGTCCCCGCGGCCGGCCGCTACAAGGTCCATTGCGGGCACCCGTTCCACAAGATGCTCGGAATGCATACGGACATTATCGTCCGCTAGTCGGGCCTATTGCTTGCCGAGTGTCTTCACGAGCTTCAGCTTGAACTCCGGCAGACGTTCCCTTCGTTCGTAATCTTCCTGCACCAGCGGCGCGCGCAACCGATGACCGGTATGCGTTGGGCCCAGGCCGTTGAGATTGGCAGTCACCGACAGGGTCGGGCTGAAACTGTGCGTGTAGGCGAAGTTCAGCGAATATTCGCTGCGGCGGCGGATCTGGAAATCGCGTGACGGGCTTTCGTAGGTCAGCTGCACCTGCGCGATGTCGCCCGGCCGCTTGCCCTTCTCCTTCCCGTGCCACTCGGCCGTCGCATTGCCGGTGTAGCGGAACATGGTGTCGCTGCTGGCACCGCTTACCGGATCGATCGGATTTCGCCTGCTGAACAGGTTGATGCTCGCGGTTCCCTTCACCCTCTTGAGCAGGGGCGTGCTGATGTCGAACTCCGCGCCCCAGTCCAACCTGGTCCCGACGTTCACGGGCACGAAGACGTTCAAGCCCTCGTCATTGACCGAATAGATGTTCGACCAGATGCGGTCGGTCTCGCGGTAGAAGAGGATCACCCCGCCTTCGAGCGACTTGCGCGAATAGTGCAGGTTCATCTCATAGGCATCGGTCGTCTGCCCGCGCAGGTCCGGATTGCCCTGCTGGATCGCGAGCGGCCCGATTACGACCGGATAGGGACTTATGTCTTCATAGCCGGGCTGCGTGATCCGCCTGCTGTAGCTCAGCGTCATGTTGAGCGTCTTGCTCAGCGGTTTCTCGATATGAACCGTGGGAGACAAATAGCCCCGCTTCAGCCTTGATGACGGTCTTCCCGGACTGGAAATCGTGCGGTCGATCCCGTCGAAGCGAAGGCCCGGCATGATCGACCAGGTGCCAACGCTTTTCTGGAAGGTCGCATAACCAACGGCGTTCAGCTCCCGCGCAACGAAGCGGTCGCGAGAGTCCGGTCCGAAACGGTCCTCGTCGTTGCTTTCGAAAGCATAGCCGTAGGGATTTCGCACCCGGCCGACTTCCCCGCCGAGCGACAGGATCTGGTCCTTCCCAAGCGGATGAACCCAGTCGACGGACGCTCTTATGAAAAGGGTTTCCTGGCGGCGCACACTGGAGAACATGCCGCCATCGCTAGACTCCGACAGGATCGACTGGCGTCCGCGAGGATTACCGAAGATCACCGTGTTCGCTTTCAGGGTTTCGCCGTCCTTCTTCCCCTTGTGATCGAGGGACAGTTGGAAGCCGGCCCAGGCGAAGCTGAAGTCGGATCTCGACCGCTCCGCGAACGATTGGAAATCGGGTGTGAGCCCGATGAATTCGGCGCGGCCCCTGTTCGGGTTGTTCCCCACTCCGCCGAACGCTTCCCCGGTGACGCTTGTGCGCGGATCGAGCTCGTAGGTGATCTTGCCGTTCAGAAACGCATTGTTCTGCGACGAATGGCCGCCACCTTCCTCGCGATTGATCGTGGAAGGTCCGCCGGGGATCGCCTGAACCAAGCGCAGCTTTTTGTAAGTCGATTGCGACGAGCGGCCAGCCTTCCCCTCCGGCCGCAGCTCGTAACTCCACTTGCCGTGCTTCTTCTTGATCGTCGCGCCGCTCTCGACCCGACCGCGCGTTGCGACTTCGGCGTTGGCCGAGCCCGAGACGCCGTCCTCCTGCTTCTTGCGAAGGACGATGTTGATGACCCCGCCAGTCCCGGCGGCATATTGCGCCGACGGGTTGGTCATGATCTCGATGCGCTCGATGTCGCTTCCGTGGAGCGTTCGAAGGTACTGGATCGGATCGCCACGCACCTCCCGCTCGTCGACCAGGATCGTGACGCCCCGCGTCCCGAGCAGCAGGATCTGGTCGTCGGGCGTGATGATCACCGCGGGCAGTCCGCGCAGCAGCTGGATACCGTTGAACTGCGCCGACTGGGGATTCTGCTTCACGCGATAGGTGCGCCGGTCGATCTTCTGCGCCTGGCCGGGACGCGTTGCGACGACCTCGATCACGTCCAGCGGATTTTCGTCGCTCGGCGCAGCAATGGCGGGCGGATCGGTTACGAACATGAGATCCCCTGCATTCGACAGGGCACCATCAGGGATATTGATGGAGATTGTAAATCACGAATTGATTGGGTGGGCCGGATTGGCCTCATCCGGCGGGCCGCGCGACAGCACCTGGCCTGAATAGAAACGGAGCGAAGCGGAGTACCTATTCAGGCAATTTCGATTGCCTGAATAGAAATGGGGGCCGGCATTGCTGCCAGCCCCCACTGCGCCGAGCGAAGGATATGCCGGTCAAGTGGTCCAAGTCCCAGGGGACCTATTCCAAAAGTCCTGGCTCACCAGCTCAGGCGTCGCTTCCCATCTGACAACTCCCTCCGAAGAGGAGACCGACTGTCTACTTGGCTGCGCTTCCCGAAGGCTCGCTTCCCTTTCGACTATCGGTGCCTGGCTAAGCCAAAGCCACCCGATGTTCTGCGGCCCTTCTTGGGTCGACCACTCTTGCGTTTCGCTTTGTCCTTCCGCCCGAAGGCTTCCGAACCGCGTCGCGCTAGAGGAAGATCAACTCTTCCGGCGCCTCTTCCCGACTGGCGCCACAAACCTCCGAAGAGTTTCGCATTGCCTGTCGGCGGAGATCGGTCCTTCCGTCACCCTCCGCTCCCTTCTGTCCCTTGCGGGCCTTCCGGTGGAGGCGGGGACTTCCGTCCCGATCACCTTTTGACAATGCACGTCGCCGCCGAGTCGGGGAAGCGAAAAATATGTGCTCAGGCCTGTGGATAACGGGGATACTGGGAACAACAGTCGGAACATTTCATGATTCCCACGAGTCGCCCGCTTTGGTTGCCGTTCCGTTCTCCCTAACCTACCTCCAACCCGTGCCAGATTCGTCCGCCGACCTGCCCGACTCGCCCGACTCGAGTCGCGAAGCCCCCTGGCTCGCTGGCCTCAACCCGCCGCAGCGCGAGGCCGTGCTCACGACCGAGGGTCCGGTGCTGGTCCTCGCCGGCGCCGGCACGGGCAAGACCTCAGCCCTCACCGCCCGCCTCGCCAACCTCATCGCCACCCGCAAAGCGTGGCCGAGCCAGATCCTCGCCGTCACCTTCACCAACAAGGCGGCGCGCGAGATGAAGGAGCGCATCGCCAGGATCAGCGGCGGAGCGATCGAGGGCATGCCCTGGCTCGGCACCTTCCACTCGGTCGCCGCGCGCATGCTCCGCAGCCATGCCGAGCTCGTCGGCCTGCAATCCAACTTCACCATCCTCGACACCGATGACCAGCTGCGCGTCCTCAAGCAGCTGATCGGCGCCGCCAACCTCGACGAGAAGCGCTGGCCCGCGCGCCAGCTCGCCGGCCTCATCGACCGCTGGAAGAACCGCGGCTGGACTCCGAAAGAGGTCGACCTCGGCGAAGCGGAGGCGTTCGGCCCCGGCCGCGGCCGCGAGCTCTACGCCGCCTACCAGGACCGCCTGCGCACCCTGAACGCCTGCGACTTCGGCGACCTTCTGCTCCACATGCTCACGATCTTCCGCTTGGCTCCCGACGTGCTGGAGAGCTACCGCGACCGCTTCCGCTACATTCTCGTCGACGAATATCAGGACACCAACCAGTCGCAGTACGCCTGGCTCAAGCTCCTCGCCGAACCGCGCCGCAACCTCTGCTGCGTCGGCGACGACGACCAGTCGATCTATTCCTGGCGCGGCGCCGAGGTCGCCAACATCCTCCGCTTCGAAAAGGACTTCCCCGGCGCGAAGGTCATAAGGCTCGAGCAGAACTACCGCTCGACCAGCCACATCCTCGCCGCCGCCGACGGCCTCATCGCCAACAATGCCGGCCGCCTCGGCAAGACGCTGTGGACCGACAAGGGCGACGGCGAGAAGGTCAAGGTCGTCGGCATCTGGGACGGCCCGGAGGAAGCGCGCCGCATCGGCGAGGACGTCGAGGGCATGCAGCGCCGGGGCCTCAGCCTCGACGACGTCGCCATCCTCGTCCGCGCCCAGTTCCAGACGCGCGAGTTCGAGGAGCGCTTCATCGGGATCGGCCTGCCCTACCAGATCATCGGCGGCTTCCGCTTCTACGAGCGCGCCGAGATCCGCGACGCCCTCGCCTACCTCCGCCTCATCCACCAGCCCGCCGACGACCTCGCGTTCGAGCGCATCGTCAACCAGCCCAAGCGCGGCCTCGGCGACAAGGCGCTCGCCACCATCCACGCGCACGCGCGCGCGGCTCAGGAGCCGCTGCTGATCGCCGCCGCGAAGCTGCTGGACACCGACGAGCTGCAATCCCGCGCCCGCTCCAGCCTCGGCCGCTTCGTCGCCGACATCGCCCGCTGGAAGCAGATGTCGAACGAGCTTCCCCATGCCGAGCTCGCCCGCATCATGCTCGACGAGAGCGGCTACACCGCCATGCTCCAGGCCGATCGCAGCGCGGAGTCCGCCGGCCGCCTCGAAAACCTCGCCGAGCTCGCCCGCGCGATGGAGGAATATGAAACCCTCCCCGCGTTCCTCGAGCACGTCAGCCTCGTCATGGACAATGACGAGAACCGGCAGGGCGAGAAGGTCACCATCATGACCATCCACGCCGCCAAGGGGCTGGAGTTCGACGTCGTCTATTTGCCCGGCTGGGAGGAAGGCATCTTCCCGTCGCAGCGCGCGCTCGACGAAGGCGGCCTCGCCAGCCTCGAGGAGGAGCGCCGCCTCGCCTACGTCGCCATCACCCGCGCGCGGAAGAAGGCGACGGTGATGCACGCCGCCAACCGCCGCATCTACGGCCAGTGGACCAGCTCGCTCCCCAGCCGCTTCGTCGGCGAGCTTCCGGAAGAGCATATCGAGCAGGAAACGACGATGACCGGCGGCGAGAGCCTGTGGCGCGCGCAATGGAGCGAGCGCGCCGACCCCTTCGCCCACCTCGGCCCCGCGCAAGGCATGCGAGCCTCGACCCGCGGCCCCGGCTTCCAGAGAGGCTTATCCTCCCCGAACCGGGGAGGGGGACCGTCCGAAGGACGGTGGAGGGGCAGCGGAGCGGCGCGCGGCCCCTACGCCCGCCCCCCGATCGAGGCGAAGGCCTCAGCCGTCTCCCTCGGCAACCAGGGCCGCACCGACCTGGAGCTCGGCCAGCGCGTGTTCCACGGCAAGTTCGGCTACGGCAAGATCGTCGCGCAGGAAGGCAACAAGCTCGAGATCGAGTTCGAGCATGCGGGGTTGAAGAAGGTGTTGGATAGCTTTGTGAGTGCGGGGTGAAGAACGCTCAGTCTGATTGTTCAATGTAGAACGCTTCGTAAGACCATTTCGTGGCTCTCTATCCCTTCCAGTCCTCCCCCGAGCACGCGTTCGGCCCTCAACCGACATGACAGCGAGTTTTGCTCGCGATCCAATGTTACAATATTCAGAGAGAGGTAGGTTTGGCCGGCGTCAACCGTATCAACCTTCCCGGTGGATGAACCACAACCAATGATCGCGATGTTGTGATGCCGATAGAAACGCGGAATATGTTTGTGTCCATGAAGAGCCGCGGAAGCACCTCGAAGTTCCAGCCAACGTAGAAAGGCTGGGGCGTCCTCTAGTTCCTCCGTTGTCTCGAAGCGATCTCCGAGAACGCGTTCGTACCAACGTCGTCGATACCAATCCGGTCGCTCGACCGGGACGGGATGATGATGGAGGGCCGCAAGAAGCGTGTAGTGTGCTTTCTCGGGCTGTCGATCTAATGCATTTCCGACCTGCGCCATTTCCTCTTGCCCTATCCTCCCGCGAGCAAGGCGCCCACCATTGACCGAATTGAAGCACGCGATCGCGACCTCATCTTCGTCGAACCAGAATACGGGTGCACTCGGGAGATTTACAGCTTGCCTAAACTGAGGATTCAGCCAGCCGTCTTGGCGGACATCGCAGCGCGGAGTCAGCGCAGCCCGGTCAATTCGGTCAGCTTCGCCTTGGGGGAAATCCGGCAATCGCGGATTTCGCGGCTGTTCAGGCTTCGGCGCTCTCCGCCAGCAGCGCCGCTTTCGCGGCGGCCTGGTCCGCGCGCATCTTCTCGGTGCGATCGGCTCGCGCGGCCATTTCCATCCACGCGGCTTCGGCGCGAAGGCAGCGGTCACGCACGTTTTCGAGCGTCGCTACGTCAGCTTCGGCGCGCGCCTGCTCGGCGCGGAGCCGGTAGACATCGCGGTCTTTCAATTGCCGTACGGATACGGGCTCGACCATTGTTCAACTCCTGACTCCCTCTGCCCGCCCCGCGCGAGGCGGAGCGGGCCGAAGGTCCTCCCGAAAACGGGAGGGAATTCGCTTGGGTTACGCGGACTGAAGGTTGACGGCGCTCATCTTGCCGCGCCGGTCTTCCTCCAGCTCGTAGCTGACGCGCTGGTCCTTCTGCAGCGTGCGCATTCCGGCACGCTCAACGGCCGTGATGTGGACGAATGCGTCGTTGCCGCCGTCCTCGGGCGCGATGAAGCCGTAGCCCTTTTGGTCGTTGAAAAACTTTACTGTGCCGATCGGCATATTGTCGTTCCTTCCATGGAGGACCGCCAATCGGTCCTCTGGCGCTAGGAGAGGCGAATAGAAGGAATGAGGAGCCGCAAAGCGCCTGGAGACCGTTCGATTGCGACTAGTAGCGGGCCCCACATAAGCCATTTGCCCGCAAATGTAACCTTTGAGCCGCCCGGCTCACCACTTGCGCCGCACCGCGCGCCGCTTAAGCTGACGCAAGTTAGTAACCGGGGGTGTCAGTTCATGCGTTTCAAAATTGCCGCGGCGCTCGCCGCGCTTCCGCTCGCCACGACCGCCAATGCGGCAAATGTTTATGCAGCCTGCTATTACCAGGATGACCTGGGCAATCTGCCGGTCACTCAACTGTTCACGCTGAAAGGTGACGCGCTGAGAGACTATTACGGCGAGTGGACCTACGAGAAGAACAAGGTCTGGGAAGAACAGTTCGCCAAGGAGCCGTGGGAGGTCCGCGGCATCTCCGGCTATTACGATTACAACTTCGTCGGCCAGTTCGCGAAGTTCGCCGAAGCTCGAGGCGACAGCCACAGTAGCTGCTGGGTGACGACGTCGAGGGATCACGCCCTTGCCTGGTTTTCCAAGGAAAGCGCGAAAGGCCGGCTCGACACGGCTGCCATCCAAGATTGGCGGCCAAAGAACGCAGGCGTGATCAGCGTCAGCGACTGGTCTGGTAATCCGGCAGGCGGCGCCGTCGAGGCGGGAGTCGAAGCCGACGGTCCCAGTCCGCGCGAGTTAGAGAAGTCCGCGACCGACAGCACGTCCAAGCGGCACAAGATGACCAATGCGGAAGCCGACGCGAAGTTCGCGGCGGACAAGGCGGAATATGAAAAGAAGCTCGCCGAGCAGCAGAAGCAGGTCGACGACTTCAAGCGGGCGCAGGACGAGGTTGCGCGCAAGAAGCAGGAGCAGAAGCTCGCGGCCGAACGCGCTGCGGCGGACTACCAGCGGCAGCTCGAGGCCCACGCCCAGACCGTCCGCAACCAGCAGCTCGAATATGAGAAGGAAGTCGCCAAGCCGGCGGGCGTGCCGAACGCCATCTACCGAGGCTTCTGGGGTCCCGACTGCGCGGCCGCGCGCCTGAGCGCAACGCAGGGCGCAGGCACTTCACCAAGCACCCGCTACAAGGAAGTGACGACCATGCCCGACGGCCGCGGTTGCCTGTCTCAGGGTTGGTGGTGGAGTGTCGCCGGAGGAGGCACCGCGACGCGGCAATAACCGCGGCGCACCTCCGGACTACTGCCTAGTAGCGGATACCCGGCCGGTAATATCGCGCCGCCTGGTCTGCCCGCGCGACCTGGTTGCGGCTGCAGATGTTGTCGGCCCTGATCCGGTATCCGCGAGCGTTGTAGTAGACGTCGCACTTGTTGGTGAAGCGGACGTGCAGCCCCCCGTCGTAGGACGGCAGAAGCATGATGTCGTTCCAGCTTCCGCCCGGGTTGTACCCGCCACCGCCCGGATAATAGCCGCTGCGCCGCCGCCAATCGGCCATCGCCCGATCGGCGATCGACCGCTGCTGGATGTTGCAGCCGCCCTTGCTGCGAAGGTGCTGGCCCATCCAGTTGTAATAGACACGGCAGCCGTCCGCGAACTGGACTCGGTCGTACCTTATGTTGGTGATCCGGTACTGGCGGTTCGCTCCCGGATATTGCGGATCGTAATAGGTGTGGTCGTTGCCGGGGTATCCCGGATAGCCCGGCTGCGGCGGATAGCCCGGATATCCGCGATACGGCGCGATGGCCCGCTCCGCCTGCTGCCTCTGGTAGGACGAGCAGCTGCGATCGACGCTCTCGATCGTCAGGTTGCGGTTGTAATGGACCGTGCACGGCCCGGGAAATTCGACGTTGAGCTCGCCGTTGCTCTGGCGAACGACCTGCTGCGCAGCGGCTGGCGACGCCAGCCCTCCCGCAATGATCGCGATGGTCGATAGCAACACCAACTGCCGCATGGATGCACCTCCAGATTTGAAGATATGCCGGATTGCGCAGGCGGGGGCATTTACACTCTACCGCTGTTCCGGCGCAATCTGGACTTTATCCCGTCGTAAGAAAACGGCGAGAATCCGCAGATTTCTTTGCTCCAGCATGCGAAGACTGATATGGATCAAAGGGTCGCTCTTGTTGCCCGGTAGCACCTGCTTCCGGGTCTGCGTTCACCCCAAAAAGCGTTTGTCGAGTCACCCGCGTTCAAAACAACGGAGGAGGGCAAGTTGCGCAAATATCTCCTGGCCGCCGCAGCCGCGGCCGCAATCGCTTCACCTGCAGTCGCCCGTGATGGCAGCGGCTATTTCGGAGTGGAGGGCGGCGCGCTCTTCCCTCAGGACAAGCACGTCGATTTCAGCGGAACCTATGCATATTCCGAAGGGGGCACCTACGACTTCGTCGCCGACGCCAAAATCAACTACAAGACCGGTATCGATGTCGACGTGATTGCCGGCTACGACTTCGGCATGTTCCGGCTCGAGGGCGAACTCGGCTGGAAGAAGGCGAAGCATAACAGTTACGACAGCGCCCTGCTCGTCGCGACCAGCAGCGAAGGCGACACCTTCACCTACGGTCCCTATGATGTCGATGCCGACGGCAAGACGACGGTCCTCTCTGCGATGGTCAATGCTCTCCTCGATTTCGGGGACGAAAATGGCCTCAGCTTCTATGCGGGAGGCGGCGTCGGCTGGGCTCAGACCAAAGTCAGGATCTCTGCCAACACCAGCGACAATTTCGTCGATGAGCTATCCGGCTCCATGAAGGACAGCGGTTTCGCCTGGCAGGGAATTGCCGGCGTCCGCTATGCCTTGTCGCCCAACATCGATCTCGGCCTGAAGTATCGCTACTTCCGCGGCAACAAGGTCAAGGATAGCGAAGTCTTCAGCACAAGCTCGGTAAGCGGAGCGTTCGACGCGAACACGAGATTTACGTCGCACAGCCTGCTGGCGAGCCTGATCTATAACTTCGCGGCTCCACCGCCGCCTCCACCGCCACCACCGCCGCCTCCGCCACCGCCTCCGCCGCCTCCACCGGCGACGCAGACATGCCCGGACGGCTCGGTGATATTGGCGACGGATGCCTGTCCGGTACCGCCGCCACCGCCTCCTCCGCCGCCACCGGCGCCAGAAAGAGGGTAGGCGTAACTCGATCGAAACTGGGCGGGGTGGGCAACCACTCCGCCCTTTTCGTTGGAGCTAGCTTTCCCAGCCTTCGAGGGCGGGCCCGAGCGCTTCCTTCAGCTCGCCCAACCACGGTTCGTAGGGCCGCCAGGCATCGACACCGTCGCGGTTGATCGGTCGCCGCACCTGCTCCGCGCTCGGCGTCCGAACCGCCCTCTTGTTGGCGTGGAATTCGAGGCAGGCATCATCGAACGGGACGCCGATGTAATCGAGCAGCCGCCGCACCTCTCCGTCCGGATCCTCGATGAGATTCTCGTTGAGCACGCGGTGGACGGCGCCCGGCTGGACGCTGTCGAAGTGCCGCATGAAACGCCAGTAGTCGTAGTAGAATTCGCCGATCGAACGGAGGCTGTAGGAGAAGGTCACACCGGTCGCGTAATTCTGTTTGAAGTTCGAAAACCCGCAGGCCATCGGATAGCGTCGAGCGTCGACCATCTTCGCATTCGGAAGCGCCAGCCGGATCAAGGTCGCGTTGATCCAGTTTCCCGGCATCTTGTCGACGAAATAGGGTTTGCCGGTCTGCCGGAACGGCCGGGTCCGCTCCATATATTCCTCGCCGATCGCTGCAATCTCCGACGGTTCGAGCGCCTCGATCGATTCGCCGATGCTTTGGCCGGATGACCGCCGAAGCCGAGCGGCGATGGTGTTCATCACCGGAAGCTCGGCCGTACCCTCGATCAACGGATGACTGGCGAGGATCTGCTCGACCAGCGTCGACCCCGAGCGGTGCAGCCCGAAAACGAAGATAGGATCTTTCGCCGTGCACCCGGCGCCCGCGAAACGCTTGAACATTTCCAGAGTGCAGTGCGCGAGCGCGTCCTCGACCGGCTCCGTGATCGGGATCGTCTCCGGGTCCAGCTGCCGCGTGCGAAGCGCATTGCCCGCGGCATAGTGACGGAACGAAGCCTCGTAATCCGACTGGTCCTCATAGGCCTTGCCGAGCGCGAAATGGATGTGCAGCGCCTCGTCGAGCGACACGTTCTGTCGAAGCGCCTGCTGCATCTGCGCAATGTCCGGCGCGCTGAAGCGGTAGGACTTGAAGTTGGCCAGCGTCCAATAGGCCTGGCCCATGGTGGGCTGCAGCTTGGTTGCCCGCTTCAGCGCCTTCACCGCCTCGTCGATCCGGCCAATTGTCCGAAGCGCATTGGCGAGGTTCATCCACGTTCCAGCGCGGTTCGGCTGCTCTCGAAGCATGCGCTTATAGGTATCGATCTGGGCGTCGTGCATGCCCAGCAGGCCGAGCGTCTTGGCCTCCATCCCGCTGACTTCGAGCTTCCTGCGGAAATCGGGCGGAAGCTCGTCGAATTCACGCAGAGCCAAGGCGGCGCCTGCGTGCTTCAGCAGATGCTCGATCAACGCGAGCCGTCTCTCCGGCTGTGGATCAGCCGAAACGGCGCGGCGAAGCAGCACCGTCGCATCCTCGATCTGGCGATCCTCGGCGGAAATCTGAGCGAGCACCGTCAGCGCGTCCGCGTCCGTCGGGTCTTCCGCAAGCCTGTCGCGAAGATGCATCTGCGCCTTCAGCCGATTGCCTGACCGCAAGGCTGCAGACGCGAAATCGAGGGCGACCTTCGACTTCGCCGATACGTCCCTCGATAAGGGGTTCGAAAACATCCCGTTCAGTGGAACTCCGACGGCGCCCGCTGTCAACGCCGTGAAATCAAACGGCCGCGCTATCAGGGTTGGTTCGCTTGAGCTTTCGGATGCCCATCGCCTTCAGCGCAGCCTCTTCATAAAACGGCTCCGCCTCGCCGCGCCGGATCTTGCGAAGGAAATATTTCTCAAAGGCGATCTTGGCGAAGTGAACCCAGCGCCCTTGCGAGGACCAGTTCAGGTTCCGTGGCGGGATTTGAGGTTGCGCCACGAAAGCGACCCCGCCGTCACCAAAGTCCGCGAGGCAGACTGCATTCCAGGTGCCCTCCGTCGACGGCTGCTTGCCGTCGAGAACGGCCGACAGGTTGGCGGAGATCGCGCTTGCCATTGTCTCGATCATGAACCCCGTCTTGGGCACTCCAACCGGGATGGTGGTCGGGGCAACCGGCGGGATGGCGACGCAAACTCCCAGCGCGAAGACGTTGCGGAACTTCGGATTGCGCTGATGCTCGTCGACAATGATGAACCCGCGCGGATTGGTGAGGCCTTCTATTCCGGCAACGGCCGGAACCCCGCGAAAGGCAGGCAGGATCATCGAGAAGCGGAATGGAAGCTCGTGCTTCTTCTTGATTGAGCCGTCTTCGGCGAACTCCGACACGTGCATCAGGGACGGCTCGACCTTATCGATCCGCGCATTGGTCAGCCATTTGATGTGACGCTCGCGCATCTCGCTTTCCATCAGCGATTTCGTGTCCCCGACGCCGTCCAGGCCGAGATGCCCGATGTACGGCTCGGGCGTTACGAAGGTCATCGGCACCTTGTCGCGGAGCTTTCGCTTGCGCAGTTCGGTATCGATGATCATCGCGAACTCGTAAGCGGGGCCGAAGCAGGACGCGCCTGGGGCCGCGCCGACGACGATCGGGCCGGGATTGGCCAGTAGCCGATCGAAGGCCTGTGCCGCAGCATCGGCATGATCGGTCTGGCAAATCGACTCTGTATAGCGTTCTGGTCCCAGACCCTCGACCTCGTCGAAGGCAAGCTCTGGTCCGGTAGCGATGACGAGATAATCGTAGTCGAGACTGGAGCCGTCATTGAGCTCCACCCGGTTCTCCTCCGGATGGACGCGTTTCACGCCCACGCTGGAAAACTGGATCTCCTTTCGCGCCATTACCGGTTCGAGATCGACCTGGATTGCCTCGGGCACTCGCCACCGAACCGCGACCCAGGGGTTCGACGGCGTGAAGCTGAATTGCGGACGGTCCGAGATGAGCATGAGCTCTGCCCGGCCCTTGAGGATCGGAGCAAGCTCATAGGCGGCAACCGTTCCGCCAAGTCCTCCGCCTACGACGATAATATGTGGCAGATTCATGTCATCACCCTGCTTTGTTCAGACGGTGTGAAGCCGAAAAATGCGGGCCGCGACATACGGAAACATCCGGACTCTTGAACTCGCCTTAGAAACTTCTAAATTAGTAACAACTAATATGAAACAGACGATGTCCATATCGCCATCACAGATGGCCAAGGGAGCGGGCGAGGCAGTCGCGATGCTCAAGGCGCTAGCGAATGAGCACCGCCTCCTCGTTCTATGCCATCTGATCGAAGCGGACGAGCTTTCGGTCGGAGAGTTGGTGAACCGCATCGGCCTCAGTCAGTCAGCCCTGTCGCAGCATCTCGGGAAGTTGCGGGAAGAGCGGATCGTGGAATTCCGCCGCGAAGCGCAGACGCTGTTTTATCGGGTGTGCGACGATCGGGCCGGGCAAATGCTCGAACAGCTTCGAGACCTTTTCTGCGCCGAGCCTGATGCGAGCGCGTCAGGAGAGTCACGTATGGCGGCTGGCCTGCCGCCTCCACTTTAAGAACGTCAGGAAAGACGATGCACATCGACCTCCAGGAGAAGATGATGGCGGCCAATGACGCCCCCCTTCGAACCGCGATCGAACAGGCCGATGCCGTCGTGCGCGGAAATGCACAGGCGCCGACGGTGAAGGGTTTCTTCGACGAGGCGACCTTCACTGCGAGCTACGTCGTGTTCGACCCCGCTACGAAGCGGGCTGCGATCGTCGACAGCGTCCTCGATTTCGACCAGCCGTCGGGCCGCACGTCGACTAAGTCGGCGGACGAGATCGTCGATTACGTCCGCGAGCAGGGTCTTACGGTCGACTGGATCCTCGAGACCCACGCTCACGCCGACCACCTTTCCGCCGGTCCCTACCTGCAGGAAAGGCTCGGCGGGAAGATCGCCATCGGGCACGAGATCCTGACCGTTCAGCAGGTCTTCGGGAAGATCTTCAACGAAGGGACGGAATTCGCCCGTGACGGATCTCAGTTCGACCATCTGTTCACTGACGGCGACCAGTTCACCATCGGCAACATCCCGGTAACGGTGCTGCATGTTCCAGGGCACACGCCGGCGGATCTCGCCTACATCGTCGGCGACGCCGCTTTCGTCGGCGACACGATGTTCATGCCGGACTACGGAACGGCCCGTGCCGACTTCCCGGGCGGCGACGCCAGGCAGTTGTACCGGTCGATCCGCCGGCTGATGCAACTTCCGGTCGAGACACGCGTGTTCCTCTGCCACGATTACATGGCTCCCAACCGCGAGCAGTTCGTATGGGAGACGACGATCGGTGCCGAGCGCGTCGGCAACGTGCATGTGCACAAGGACGTGACGGAGGACGAGTTCGTCAGCATGCGCACCCAGCGAGATGCGACTCTCGAGATGCCGCGGCTGATTCTGCCGTCGATTCAGGTGAACATGCGCGCCGGGCATCTTCCGGAGCCGGAAGAAAACGGCACGCGCTACCTCAAATTACCGCTCAACCTCCTGTGAGGACTCGCTCATAATGCTCGAACCTCTCTCCCCGGCCTTCGCCATCGGCGGCGGATTGCTGATCGGTGCCGCGGCTGCCCTTTTGCTCATGCTCACCGGCCGCATCGCTGGTGTCAGCGGCATGTTCGCGACGGTCGTGCGTATCGCTGACGCCGGGCCACCGTGGAAGCTGGCGGCGGCTTTCGTCATCGGTTTGCCAATCGGCGCCGCGATCACGTCGCTCCTGGTCCGCAGGCCGGACATCGAAGTGACATCCTCGGTGCCCCTGCTGATTGCCGCAGGCTTGCTGGTCGGCTTCGGAACGAGGCTCGGCAATGGATGCACCAGCGGCCATGGCGTGTGCGGCATAGGCCGGCTTTCACCGCGGTCGATCGCGGCGACCCTGACCTTCATGGCGGCCGCGATCGCGACTGTCTTCATCACCCGTCACGTCGTGGGAGCCTGACATGCGCGCGACCATCCCAGCCTCCGTTGCAGGTGTCATCTTCGGAACCGGCCTTGCGATGTCCGACATGGTCAATCCGGCGCGCGTCCTCGGCTTCCTCGACATTGCCGGCGCATGGGACCCCACGCTGGCGTTCGTCATGGGCGCAGCGGTCGTGGCATCGGCCATCGGCTATGCCTTCTCCAGGCGACTTCGCGCGCCCTTGTTCGGGAAGAGCTTCTTCATTCCGGAGAATCGCCGCCTCGACAGCCAGCTCATCGGCGGAGCCGCCTTGTTCGGCATTGGCTGGGGCCTTGTCGGCTTCTGTCCCGGCCCCGCCATCGCGGGGCTGATCTACGGAATGTGGCAGCCCTGGCTGTTCGTCGCGGCGATGGTCGCCGGGATGGCGCTCCAGAGGGTAAGTTCTACGCAGCGCACGGGTGCCCGCACCGCCAAGGCGGACGCATGACCCTCGAGCCCATCCAATATGTCCTCGGCGCCATGTCCGGCGGCCTCGTCGGCTTCGTTCTCGGCCTGGTTGGCGGCGGCGGTTCGATCCTCGCCGTGCCTTTGATGGTGTACGTGGTGGGCGTATCCAGTCCGCACGTTGCAATCGGCACGAGCGCGTTCGCAGTGGCCGCCAATGCCGCCACAGGTCTCGCCAGCCACGCCCGTCACGGACATGTGAAGTGGCGGTGCGCTCTCGTCTTTGCGGTGTCGGGCATCGCCGGCGCGGCCATAGGCTCGACGCTCGGCAAGAGCTTCGACGGGCAAAGCCTGCTGTTCCTCTTCGCGCTGGTCATGATTGCGGTCGGAATCCTGATGCTCCGGCGGCGCGGAAGCGTGGGCAATCCGGAAGTAAAGCTGGGGCGGGAAAATGCGGGGAAGCTCGTCGCCTACGGGTTCGGCTCCGGCCTGTTCTCCGGCTTCTTCGGGATCGGCGGCGGATTCCTGATCGTGCCGGGACTGATCGCGGCGACCGCCATGCCGATGATCAACGCCGTCGGCTCGTCGCTCGTGGGCGTGACCTCGTTCGGCCTGACGACCGCCACCAATTATGCGCTTTCCGGACTGGTCGACTGGCCGCTTGCCGCCGTGTTCATCGCCGGCGGCATCGGAGGCGGCGTGCTGGGCACGCAAGCAGCCCGCCACCTCTCAACGAAGCGCGACTCCCTTACGGTCGTCTTCGCGGTGTTGATCTTCGTTGTCGCGGCCTACATGCTCTGGCGAACCGCCGGCCAGATCTTCTAGTCGCGCGACAAGCGGACGCTACGCAGCAGTGAACGCGTAGACCATTGCTCCGCCGACGACTGCGACCGTGAAAAGAAGCGACCAAAGCTGTCGCGAACGGTTGGCTTCGAATTCCATCGAATTTCCCCACCCATGGGCGAAAGCGCTCACCCGTTGCGGACTATATATCATCGGCGACTCGAGTGAGAGCGATTAATTCACTCAGAACATTAGGAATCTTCCAGGCTGTTGCGCCGATGGCACGCATCCGGTTTCGCAATTGCGCTGAATTGAAGGAGTTCAAAACCTCTCGTTTACTACTGCTGATGCACCGAAAGCGGGATGGCATTTCAAGCACGTTTGGCCGCGTCAAAGGCCGGTAACCGCCGCTCCTCTCCGCGACGCACCCTTCATCTCCAGTCGACGCTCGCCGACGGCGGCGAGGAGGTGGTCATCCATGACATCTCGCACACCGGGCTATTGCTCGAAACCACCGCGCTTCTGACTGAACGGCAGGCTTTGGACGTCGAGCTTCCGGAAGTCGGGATCGTCCAGGCCAATGTGGTTTGGCGGAGCAGCCGGTTCGTCGGTTGCAGGTTCGCAACTCCGGTTTCGCAAGCGGCCGTCAGCGCTGCGGTTCTCCGCAATCCGATCGCGCCTCTGGAAGGGATCAGCGAGGAACGCGCATGGGAGAAGCTTGGTGCGTTATGCGAAGTGCAGGAAGAGGAACGCGGCCGGGATGCGCTGCCGATCGCAACAAGGGCTTCGATCATCGTCGGAGCCTCGCTACTGGTCTGGGCCCTTGCCCTCTGGGCCATCGGGGTCATCTGACTTCCAAGGAAAGAGCGCCGGCGGTTAGACCGGCGCTCCTCTTTCTTCGCTTCAACCGCGGTTAGCGGCGGTTGATGTCGACGTCGCGGATGTAGCCGCGGTAATCGACGCTGCACCTGAACGACAGGTCCGGCCGGTAATTGTAGCCGGTCGCGCCGTAAGCGCCGTAGCCGTAGGGGCTGTAGGCATAGGCCCGGCCGCTGGTGGCAAGACCGCGAACGGTCACCGACCTGCGGCTCGGACTGATCTGCGTCACCTGCAGCACGCGTCCGCCGGACGTGCGCGCGCCGAGCACCGCACCGAGAATCCCGGTCATGCCGACGCGGGTGTTGAGCCGGCTTTGGACGGCCGCGGCGCACTGCTGCGCCGCCATGTTGGTCACATTGGCATTGTAACCGTAGGCATTGCCGTAAGGCGCGCCATATGGCGACGCATAGCGGGGCGCGTAGCTATAATATTGCGCCGCTGCTGGAGCGGCCGTTGCGAGCGCGGCGACACCTGCCGCGCCAGCGAAAATCTTCGTAAACATGGTCATGGCTCGTCTCCTTTCAGAATTACAGGAGCCTTCGACCAATTAAACGAACGGCAGCGGGGTCATGGGGACGACGTTTGTCGCGGAGAAATCTCGGCTCACCGCCGAAGCGTGAACGGCTAGTGAATTATCGATCTCGCGCAAACAGATGACGCCGGATTGCTTACATATGTGAAATCGCTAGCCTCCCGACGCAGGGCCGCAAACGGGGGTGCGTGATGGTTCCTGCCGTGTTCGTCATCGACGATTTTCTGCGCAATGCGGAGGAGGTCCGCCGCCAGGCGCTCGGCCTGAGCTATGCGGTGGGCGGCCGCTACCCCGGCCTCAACTCCATTGAGAAGCTTCGGATCGAAGGGCTCGACCAGGTGGTCTCGACACTCGTCCACGAACAGGTGCGAGCGCCCTGGACCGAGGACTTCTCGCACGGGCATTGCCGCGTCGCGCTGGCCTCTGACGAGCAGATCGCGCGCATCCACATCGACCAGAGCCATTGGTCCGGAATCCTCTACCTGAGCCAGCCCAAAGATTGCCAGGGCGGGACGGAATTCTTCCGGCACAAGAGGACCGGCACCGACCGCGTGCCGATGGACGAGGAGAGCCTGAAGGCGATCGGCTATTCGACCTACGAGGAGCTTCAGAAGGACATCCTCGACAAGGATGCGCTCGACCGGTCGAAGTGGGAGCACACCATGACCGTGCCGATGCGCTTCAACCGGCTCGTCTTGCTGCAACCGCATTATTGGCACACGGCGGGCCCGGGGTTCGGCGACAGCCTCGAGAACGGTCGCCTGATCTACGTGATGTTCTTCTTGCGCGGGCAGCCGCAGCAGTAAGGATCTCCAGATGGACCACGCGACACCAAACCTTCCCTCGCGCGATTTCGAGGCGACGTCGCAATTCTACGGAAAGCTCGGCTTCAAGGAGAGCTGGCGCGACCGCGGCTGGATGATCCTGAAGCGCGGCGGCGCTGCATTGGAATTCTTTCCCTTTCCGGACCTCGATCCTCTCGAGAGCTCGTTCGGCTGCTGCCTGAGGCTCGACGACCTCGGTTCCTTCTATCGAACCTGCAGGGACGCCGGAGTGCCGGAAACCAGTGGAGGCCAGCCCAGGCTCCAGCCGCCTCGGAAAGAGGCTAGTGGTCTTACGATTGCCTATCTTGTCGATCTGGACGGGTCGCTTGTCCGAATGGTGCAGAATCCGGCCTAGTCAGCTCGGCGTTCGCCCTCACGCCGTTCGCCCTCACGTCGATCATCGGTGCGCCCGCCCTGCCGGCGCTTGATCCCGGACCTGCGTTCCTCACCGTCCCGACGTTCCGAGTTTTGACGGCGGTCCCCACTGTCTGTGCCCTGATCGGCCATCGCCAGAACTCCTACCCTGTCAGGACCACTGGTCCCAATTGATCGGCGCAAGGAAAACACCCCCGGCCTCATTGCCGAGCGCCCAACGGACCTGAGCCGGAAATTGTTCGCCGCGTTCGACGCGCAGTGTCACATGTTCCCCGATACGGGGCGTCTCGGAAACTTCGAGGCGGAAGCCGCCGCTCGAAATGTCGAGAATCGTCGCCGGCGATTCCACACCATCTGAATTGATCAACATGACCTGGCGCCTAACATCCACTCTCGGCGCACGCTTTATGATCCCGGGTGTTCGAGCCATCGGCCTGCTCCCCCTGAACTCACCTTAACATAGATAATGTTCACGTGCAGCCGTACTTTCTGCGATCTGCCTAGCTCGAGGCGTGGCTGTCGCGCTAAGCGGCTGCATGGCCGTCAATCCGCTCCTCGTCCGCGACAATCCCGAACGACATCGTTTCGAAATCGATCTCGGCGACGGATCTTTCGCGATCGCCGAATACACCTTGGCAGCGGGCAAGATCATGTTCACCCACACTGGGGTTCCGGAAGCGCATGAAGGCAAGGGCATCGGCACGACCCTCATCCGGTTCGCCCTCGACGCGGCTCGTGAGCGTGGGCTGAAGGTCGTTCCGATTTGCCCCTTCTTCGCTGCCTACATGCAGACGCATGCAGAGGTTCAGGACCTGCTCGACCCGGCCTGGCGGAAGAAGTTCGGCCTCGATTGATCCGGAACCGGCACGAACGTCGTTCGCTTACCGGCACATGAAAAGAATTCGGGCGGGAGAACCGCGATGGAACAGCATTACGAAGGTGGCTGCCACTGCGGCGCGGTTCAATACGAAGCCGACCTCGACCTCGAGAAGGGCACGATCCGCTGCAACTGCTCGCTCTGCAGCAAGTCGCGCGCCTGGTTCGCATTCACGTCGGCCGACAAGTTCCAGCTGAAGACCGGGGACGACAAATCCATCCAGTATCGCTGGACGCCTCCAAATCGTGAGCGGCCGAACCTGACCTATCACATCTGTTCAACCTGCGGGGTTCGTACCCACGCGGAAGGAATGGATCCGAAGGGTCAGCATACGGTCGCGGTTCAGGTCGCGACGCTAGAAGGTGCGGACCCAGATATCCTTGCCAAGAGTGTCCACTATGTTGACGGCCGGCACGATCGATTCGACCGCGAGCCGGATCATAGCGACGCTCTTTAATCTAGCAGTGACGGAGGGCTGATAGTGTCCGACGCGGCTCGGAAGAACATCATTCGAACAGCTGGAATCCTGATCGTCATCCTGGCGGCGGGATCTGCCCTGTTGCCGCTAGAACGTGGACTGCCGGGGCGGTTGGTGGTCGGCTACCTGCTCTTGGCGGCCGGCGTAATAGAGCTTGTTGCAGCCATGGCCCGCCGGATCCACCGTCCAAGCGCGGCCGTTGCCGGCACGGCCACGGTTCTTGCGGGACTAAGGCTGCTGCTCGACCCCGAGGCCAGCTTCTTCCCCGTGCTCAACATGGTCATCCTGTGGCTGATCGTGCGCGCAGCCGCCCTTGCCTTCGCGGCCATCCGTTGCCATCCGCCGCTACGCAACTGGTTTGCCTTCTCTGCTGCGACCGATTTCCTGCTGGCGATCCTGCTTCTGGCAGGGCTCCCTATCGCGCTCGTCGTCGCAGGCCTGTTCGGCCAGCCGAGCGAGATCGTTGCGACCTTCGCATGGGTCCTCGCCTTCAGCTTCGTGGCGACTGGCTGCCTGCTGATTGCAGCGGCGCCCGCCGAGGCTAGCGAACAGGAATAGCCCGCGCTCTCAAGCGGATGAAATGCCGGCTTGGGGTCGTTCCAGATCATGAAGCGAACAGCGAGGGAACCCGACTCGGGACGCATGCATTAATTCAACCAAAGTCAAGTTTAAAAAAGAGACAGGAAAATGAGGAAGCTAGCGCTCGCGCTTGCGGCTACGGCAGTTTGTAGCCTCAGCGTCCCCGCGACCCCGGCCCTCGCTGCGGTCGAAACTATCGAAGCCCAGATGACGGCCGCCAGCGCGGCATCGATCGCCCGTCAGGACTTATACGACGCGTTCGGCGACAAGGAGTTGAAGCCCGGCCAATATGTCTGGCGCGACGTGCCGGCCAGCGCCGGCGAGGAACGCGTCGTTGTCAGCATCTCCGACCAGATGGCCTATCTCTATCGCGGAGAGACCCTGGTTGCGGCGGCCACGATCTCGACGGGCAAGGCGCCCAAGATCACGCCGACGGGCATCTTCACCATACTCGAGAAGCGGCCGATGTACCGGTCGAAAAAGTACGACAACGCGCCGATGCCTTTCATGCAGCGCATTGATGACTACGGGATCGCGATGCACGCGGGGTACAATCCGGGCGAGCCCGCGTCGCACGGCTGCATCCGCCTTCCGGCGAAGTTTGCATCGAAGCTCTACCAGGTGACGGGCGTCGGAACGCCCGTGCTGATCGGCGCCTGACCGATCTTCCGGCGCGGCTGGTCCCGGCTTCCCCTTGGCCGGGACCAGCCGAATGACGCGGCCATTCGCAACGACCCAGAAGGAAAGTGATGCACGACAGGACCATCCATGACGAAGCGAGCGAGGTAGACGCGGAAGATGGTGTCGTGGTCCAGAAGGGACCGGACGCCGTCGATGTCCGCCTGACGCCTGAAGCCGCGGAGGAAACCTCCGACCGGCTTATCACCGGCGCAATGAAAGCCCGCGGGCAGCGCTACTTTTCGGATGCGAAGAAATGAAAAGGGCCGCTGGTGGCGGCCCTGAATTGGATTCGGAAGGTGACGAGACAAAAGCCGTCCGGGTGGAGGGTGGGGTGTCAGGCCCTCGCCCCATCACCTTCCGATGCCTGCATCACGGCCCTCGAAAGAACCGTCACGCAAGGTAAGCGCGGAACGCTCTGAAACCGGCGCACGCAGACAGGTTCAATCCGAAAATCTCCCCCACCTACGACAGGCCGACCCTTTAAACGCCCCGAGTCGCGCGTACCAAAATGGGAGATTAGCACGAATTTCGCAGGAGTCGGACTCTTCTGTGCATAAGTCGGTGGATCGCAACGCAATTCGCGAGGCGGACGCCAATTTCCCGATGCAGAAAGCTCGCCTGAGCGGCGGAAATGCGACTTGTAGCTAGACCTCGACTTCCTCGAGAGTCGTGGTCTCGGGAGCCGGCAAGCCGCTCGACTTGATCTCGCTCTGGAGCTGCTCCTTGCGCATGGCCATTTGCTCTCCAAGCGCGTCGAGATCGACGTCGGCGGCACGCGCCTGCGCGAAAACTCCCTCCTTGGGCTTCTCTTCCTCCTCGACGTGATGCTCGATCTCTTCGCTGAGCACCTTCACCTTGGCGTCGTAGAATTCGTCCGAGGGCTCGCCCGCCTCGATCTCGGCGATCATGACCTTGGCAGCGTCATGTTCGACGAAGCTTTCCTTGAGCAGATCCTCTTCGACCTTCCCCTCGAGCGCTGAGTAGAAGATTTCTTCTTCGAGAATCGTGTGGATCGTCAGTTCCTTACAGATCTCGAGAGCGAGCTTCTGCTTACGTCCATCGCCCTTTGCTTTTTCGAACTGCTCGAATAGCTCCTCAACCTTGCGATGATCCTCCTTGAGCAGTGCGATTGCGTCCTGCGATTTCATGGTGGCCATGGGGATTCCTCCTGATTTCAACAATGAAACCACCACAGGGCGTTGGATGTTCCTGATGCAATGAGGCCCGAGCAATTGCCGGGGCGGCGGTCAGCTCCGCGAACGTTTCCTGTCGCGGCCAGCATTGCCGTCGCCGCTCGAAATGTCCTCTTCGTTCTCGGCGCGGGCGATCGATCGCGTCTCCGCTTTCCCGCCCCTGTCGAGCTCCATCCAGTCGCGGAACGGCAGGTGATAGATCATGTCCATCACCTCAAACTCCAGTCCGCCGGGCTGATTCGTGTTGCTGTTCCAGAGCGCTACTACGCCGCTCTTTTTCTGCGGATCGAACATGATCAGCGAGCGGTAACCGGCAACGCCGCCGCGATGGCCGACGATGCGATGTCCCGCATAGTCATAGCTGCGCCAGCCGTAGCCGTAGTCCGCCTCGCCCAGGCGCTCGAGGAACTTGCGAAGGCGGCCGCGCTCGCCCGGGGTCTTCACCAGCCGCGCGTGAATCGTATTCAGCACCTTCGGCGAAAGGACGTCCGGCATCTCGCCCATCTGCGCGAGCATCCACAGCGACATGTCCTTGATGTTGCTGTTGACGCCGCCGGCGGCGGGGACGCGGTAGTAATTGTCGTTCAGAGCGATTTCGCGACCCGCCGCGTCGTGCGGCCGGGCCCAGCTCTTCGACCCGGTCAGGCCGCCCATCGATACGCTCGCGTTGGTCATGCCGATCGGGTTGAACAGGCTCTGCTCGATCGCACGCTCGTAGGGCTGGTGAGTGATGTTCTCCACGAGCTCCGACGCGCCGTCATAGGCGACGTTTTGGTAGCTCCAGCAGGTTCCCGGCGGGCAAATCAGGTTGAGCTGCGCGAGGCTCTGGCGGAGGACCTTCGTGTTCTGCCCTTCCTCCAGCTTGTTGTCGTAGGCGTTTCGATACAGGCCGAGCCGGTGGCTCAGCATGTCGCCGACGGTCGCGCGATATTCCGCACCCGCCGGAAGCTTTAGCGTCGGCACGTAGGTCGCGACCGGCCCGTTGAGGTTTACCTTGCCCTGCTCGGCAAGCTTGGCGACCATCGTCGCGGCGACACCTTTCGACACGGACGCCCAGCGGAAAACCGTGTCGGGCGTGACCGGCTCGCCGCCATTGGCCTCGGTCTCGCCATAGCCCTTGAGGAAGGTGATGCGGCCGTTCTCGACGATTCCGACGGCCATTCCGACCATCGATCGCTGCTCCGCCAACCGCTGAAGACGGCGGTCGATCGACGCGTAGTCGACATCCTCGCGCGCAGCCGTGGACAGCGCGGCGAGTCGGATGTGCGACTTCGGAATCGTCGGCGCAGGCTGCTTCGGCTCGGGACCACGCATGGCCAGAACGGACGCCGCAAGCAGCGCAAACGCACCAAGTCCTAGAATATGCGGCTTTTCCAACGCGCTTCTCCCCACCCCAACGCTGCTGTGACGGTCGCGCCCAATCTGCTCAACGCCTGCCCGGCCATGCTGCGGCGAAGCGAGCGAGCACCGCGACGAACGCCATGCTGGTCATTGGCCGCCTCGTCGCTTAAACACCCCGCCGATGCAGTTCCTGAAGACCTTGTTCTGGGTCGTGATCGCAGTTTTCCTGGCGATCCTGGCCAGTCGAAACTGGCACGATGTTACGCTGAACCTGTGGGGCGACATCCAGCTCGACATCAAAGTGCCGATCCTGATCGGCGCCATGTTCCTGATTGGCTGGCTGCCGACCTACCTGATCTACCGCGCGCAGCTCTGGCGGCAGAGGCAACGCCTCATCAACGCCGAGCGCCAACAGGCTTTGGCGCGCACCCAGGCTCCGGCCGAGGACGCGCCCGCCGAATGAACCCGATCTTCGTCGCCATCGACACGCCGAGCATGGAGCGCGCCCAGTCTCTGGCCGAGCAGGTTCGCGGGGCTGCAGGCGGAGTGAAGCTTGGGCTGGAGTTCTTCTCGGCCAACGGTCCCGAAGGGGTGGCTGCGATTGCCGCACTGGGACTTCCAGTCTTCCTCGACGTGAAGCTCCACGACATCCCCAATACTGTCGCGAAGGCGGTCGAGGCTCTGGCGCCGCTGAAGCCCGCCGTGCTCACGGTTCATGCCGCGGGCGGATGCGCGATGCTCGGGGCCGCGAAAGCCGCAGCTTCGCCCGAAACAAGGGTCGTCGCGGTGACGGTGCTGACCAGCCTCGACGGGGACGACCTCCGCTCGATCGGCGTTGACTCGGAACCGCGCGAACAGGTCGCGCGCCTTGCCGCGCTCGCCCGGTCTGCGGGTCTCGATGGAATCGTCTGCTCCGGCGCGGAGGTGGCGGCAGCGAAGTCCGCCTGGCCGGACGGATTTTTCGTCGTACCCGGCATTCGTCCGCCGGGCGGTGACGTATCGGACCAGAAGCGCATCGTTACGCCGCGCCAGGCGCTGGACGATGGTGCATCGATCCTGGTCATCGGACGCCCGATCACGGGAGCCGAGGATCCCGCGGCTGCGCTGAGCGACATCGCGGCGACGCTCCGGGACTAGACAAAGAGCGCGGGACGGGCCTAGCCGCCCGCCGCATGGAAATGAGGCAGCAATGAGCTGGTTGAGCAGGGTCCGCAGTGGCATCCCCTTCCTGCCGAAGCGGCAGTCGTCAGAGAACCTCTGGCACAAGTGCAAGAAGTGCGGGACGATGGTCTTCGTCAAGGAGTGGGAGGACAATCTCAACGTCTGTCCGCGCTGCGACTATCACGACCGCATCGGATGGAGCACGCGCTACGAGCAATTGTTCGACAAGGGCGAGTTCGAGGTCCTGCCGACGCCTGAAGTGCGCGAGGACCCGCTGCGCTTCCGCGACAGCAAGCGCTACACCGACCGCATCAAGACGGCGCGCTCGACGACCGAAATGCGGGATGCCCTGACCAATGCAAAGGGCAGGATCGACGGGCGGCCCGCGGTGGTCGGGGTCCAGGATTTCGCCTTCATGGGCGGATCCATGGGCATTGCGGTCGGAGCAGCCTTCCTCGCCGGCGTCCGCAGGGCGATCAAGGACCAGTGCCCGTACGTCATCTTCACCGCCGCCGGCGGCGCGCGCATGCAGGAAGGCATCCTGTCCCTCATGCAGATGCCGAAGACGACCGTTGCTCTCGCTGAACTCAAGGATGCCGGCCTACCCTACATCGTGGTGCTGACCGATCCCACGACGGGCGGCGTGACGGCCTCCTACGCCATGCTCGGCGACGTCCAGCTTGCCGAGCCCGGAGCGCTCATCGGCTTCGCCGGCCAGCGGGTCATCGAGCAAACCATCAGAGAGAAGCTCCCCGAGGGCTTCCAGCGCGCCGAATATCTGCTCGATCACGGGATGGTCGACATGGTCGTCCCGCGGCAGGAGCTTAAGGAGACGCTCGCGAAACTGCTCGGCTATCTGACGCCGGAGAGGAAGAAGAAGGCGGCCTGATGCCGGACTTTGCGCGGTCGGACGATCCGGCCGTCCAGGCGCAGCTCGACCGTCTGACATTGCTGTCGCCGGGAGGCGACCGGCTCGGGCTCGACCGCATCACCCGCCTGCTGGATCGCCTCGGTCGCCCGCAGGATGCACTGCCGCCCGCGTTCCACGTCGCCGGGACCAATGGCAAGGGCTCGACGTGCGCGTTCCTGCGCGCGGCGCTGGAGGCGAGCGGACGGACCATCCATGCGTTCACCAGCCCCCACCTGGTCCGATTCAACGAACGAATCCGTATCGCCGGGAATCTGATCGAAGATGAAGTGCTGGCAGACCTGCTTGCCGAAGTCCTCGACGCCGCCGGCGACATCGAGCCAAGCTTCTTCGAAGTCACGGCCGCCGTCGCATTCCTCGCCTTCGCGCGCGCACCGGCGGACGCGGCGGTGATCGAAGTGGGGCTCGGCGGCCGCCTGGACGCCACCAACGTCATTGAGCGTCCGCTCGCCTGCGGAATTGCCGCGCTCGGGATCGACCACCAGCAGTTTCTCGGCAAGAGCCTGGTCGAGATCGCCGGCGAGAAGGCCGGCATTGCCAAGTCCGGCGTTCCCCTGATCGTGCTCGCGCAAGCACTGGAGGCCGAGGAAGCAATCCAGAAGGTCGCCGACGAGCGCGGCGTCCCCGTCCTTCTCGAAAGCCGCGATTGGGCGATCGATCCGACGCTCCGCTCTTCACTCCTTGGGGAGCACCAGGTCCGCAACGCGAACCTCGCCTGGCAAATGCTGCAGGCGCAGGAGCATCTGGCGGTCGGACGAGCCTCGTTCCTGAGCGGGCTCACGTCCGCGCGATGGCCCGCGCGGTTCCAGCAACTCGCGGATGGCCCGCTCACCAACGGCATCGAGACCTGGCTCGACGGGGCGCATAATGTGGAGGCAGCCCGAGCTTTGTCGGCGCTGCTCGCCGATCACGGCCCGAAGCACATCATCCTCGGCATTCTCGCCAACAAGGATGCGGACGCGATCGTCGCCGAGCTCGCACCTCACGCGCTTTCCTTCACCTTCCTGCCGGTCGCCGATCACGCGCATCACGATCCCGACAAGCTGGCTGAGCGCTTCCGCGGGCGGGCGTCCGAAACCTTGGATTACGCCCTCCGCGACCTGCCCGCTCCGCGCCTGATCGCAGGATCGCTTTACCTCGCGGGTGAAGCGCTCAGGCTCAACGACCAAATTCCAGACTAGCGGCTTTCGGGTAGCTCCTCGTCCGGATGCGATGCGCGCGCATCTCCGGGCCCTTCAATACCGGCAGTCCCAATCGACTGATCGACCAGTCCATACCGCATCATGATCCAGAACAGGATGATCCCAGGCACGGCTGCGGCCGTCGTCAGCAGGTAGAAGTTCGCATAACCCATAGCGTCGATGAGCGCGCCGGCAGTTGTTCCGGTCAGGAACCGGCCGACGATGCTCGCAGCGGCTGAGATCAGTGCGTACTGGGCTGCGGTGAATCGCAAGTCACAGAGCGCCGAGAAGTAGGCGACCACGCAGACGCCGCCGATGCCGCTGGCGGTATTCTCGAAGCCGATCGCTCCAGCCATGCCGAGATTGGAGTGCCCCACGCCTGCAAGGATAGCGAAGCTGAAATTCGAGACCGCCATCAGGATCAGGCTTATCAAAACGGACCGTTTCAGGCCGAGGCGACTATAGAGAACGCCGCCAATGAAGATGCCGATCAAATAGGCCCAGAACCCAACGCCCACATCGTAAATGGCGATCTCGTCGTTGGTGAAGCCGAGGTCGTCGAACAGCAGGCGGAAGGTCAGATTGGCCAGCGTGTCGCCAATCTTGTGGAGCAGGATGAACAGCAGAACGAGAAGCGCCCCCTTGCGGGCGAAAAACTCGACAAACGGCTTCCATACGGATTCGACGGTGCGTGCGATCCCCTTCTTTTCGGCGGGCTCGCGATGGCGCTTCGGCTCGCCGAGCAGGAGAGCGGTCAGCATGGCCGGAAGCGCAAGCGCAGCGCAGGCAAGATAGGCCGTCGACCAATCCGCCCGTGCAGCGACGACAAGCGCAATCGCGCCCGCTCCGGCCGAGCCGATGCGCCAACCGTATTGCGACATGCCCGACCCGACACCGAGCTGGCGCGGCTCCAATGTCTCGATGCGATAGGCATCGATGACGATATCGAAGCTGGCGCCCGCGATGCCGACAAGAATCGCGGCGGTGACGACGCTGCCGATGCCGTTCGCTGGATCCGCCAGTGCGAGGTTGACGACGGCGGCAATCACCGCAGTACCCGTCACCAGCATCCACGACACGCGCTGCCCAAGCCTGCCGAGAATTGGCAGCCGGACGCCGTCCACAATCCATGCCCAGAGGAATTTGAAATTGTACGCGAGGAAAACGAGCGTGAAGGCAGTTATCGTCGACTTGTCGATCCCATCCTGCTTCAGGCGCGTGGTCAACGTCGCGCCGATCATTGCGTACGGAAAGCCCGAGGAAATGCCGAGGAAGAAGGCCGCGAAAGGCGCGGCCTCGGTGTAAGGACGAACGCTTGCGGGCAATGCCGAACGCCAGCCGCGGTCTGCCTCGGTTACAGTCGCCATCATTCCCTCCCCAGCTCGAATTCCATGCTTAAGCAGCCCGCGAGCGGCTGAACAGGGGGTGAGCAATTGGGCTTGCGCGAGCGTCCTGCTGAGCGCACTTCTCGCCGCATGGACATGCCTGCCAAAGCCTCGCGTCCGAGCGAAGGGCAGCGCGCGCTCGCAGAGCGCCTTATCCGTGGGGAGAAGCCACCTTCCCACGAAGTCGTGGAGCTGAGCGCCTCCGTCTATATCGATCCGCTTCGGTTCGAGCACGAGCGTCACGCGATCTTCGAGAAAATGCCTCTGCTGCTGGCTCCATCGGCGCTGCTTCCGAACAACAATACGGCCATTACGCACGACGGCTATGGCGTCCCGCTGGTCATTTCACGCGACGGCGACGGCCGGATCCACGTCATGGCCAATGTCTGCCGTCATCGCGGTACGCGGCTGATCGAGAGCACCGAAGTCGTCTCCGCCAAGCGCATTATCTGCCCCTATCACGCCTGGACCTATGGCTCCGACGGAACGCTGATGGCCATTCCGCGCGCCGATTGCTTCCCGGGCGTCGACAAGGCGGACCGTCCCTTAATGCGCTTCCCGGCGGTCGAGAGCGGCGGTTTCATCTGGTTCGCTCGTGACGAAGAGGCGGACTTCAGCGGCGTGACCGCACTTGAGGAAGACATGGACGCATTCGCCATGTCGAACCTGCATCTGTACCGACGCCGGACTCACCACGTCGCGTCCAACTGGAAGCAGGTGATGGACGCTTTCCTCGAAAGCTATCACGTCCAGCGCCTTCACGCGGAGACGATCGCGCCCTTCTTCACCGACGGAATCGCAGCTGCGGACTTCATCGGTCCGCACCAGCGCGCGGTGGTCGGCCGCGCCGATTATCTGTCAGAGGTCGACCGCGACGACTGGGCGGCGCTCCGGCGGGTGCTGACCTACACCTACGCCTTCTTCCCGACCTCGATCCTCATCGTCAGCCCGGACTACATCAACCTGCTGGTCGTGATGCCGCAGACCGTGGGCACCTGCCTAGTCGAGGACTTCATGCTGATCGGCGAACCGCCGCAGACGCCGCAGGCCGAAGCGCATTGGGAGCGAAGCTGGGAACTGCTCGACGGCGGCACCTTCGCGGCCGAGGACTTCCATGCCGCGGCTCTTTGCCAGCGTGGCATCGAGTCCGGCATGGTGAAGACGATTACCGTCGGCGCCCTGGAGGACGGAATCGCCGCTTTCCACCAGCGGCTCGAGAAGCTCCTCTAGCCTTCGTCCGGAACGAAGAGTTCGACGCCCTTCGGCGGCTTCGCGTCCTTCCCGGCGAGACGCTTGTCGACAGCGTTCAACGCGAGCTTCAACGTCCGCTCGCTGTACGGCTTGTTGATGCACCCCAGCGCGAGCTGAGTGGATTCCGCCGGCAAAGCGTGACCGGTCGAAAAGACGATCGGAATTCCGCGATTCTTCGCAGCGCGGGCTAAATCCAGGCCCGTGCGCTCACCGGACAACCGGTAGTCGCTCAAGATCAAATCGATTTCTTCCCGATCCAGAAGCTCGATCGCGTCCTCGAAGCTGTCGAGCGTCGCGACGACCTCATACCCGAGGTCGCCAAGCATCACTTCATTGTCGAACGCGAGTAATGGCTCGTCCTCGACGATGAGAATTCGATTGACGATGCGTTTACGCTTCCCGAACAGCATCCAGACCCCAATACAATGACTTCGCCCCCGCAACGAACGAAACGGAAGCCTGTGCCGCGGCATCGCCCCCGCAACAGTGGTTTTTCGCGCACACCGCCTCCTCGGGAGGACGGACCGCAGCGCATCGCCAAGCTGATGGCGCGCGCGGGCGTCGCTTCACGCCGCGATATTGAGCGGATGATTGCCGAGGGTCGCATCGCGCTGAACGGCGAAAAGCTGACAACTCCGGCGACGCTGCTGACCGACCTTTCCGGCGTGACAGTCGACGGAAAGCCGGTCCGGCCGGCGGCCGCCACCCGCCTGTTCCGCTTCTACAAGCCGCAGGGGACGCTTACTGCAGCGCGCGACCCGAAGGGCCGGGCGACGATCTACGACAAGCTTCCGCCGGGCCTCCCGCGCGTAATGCCGGTCGGGCGCCTCGATTTCATGACGGAGGGCCTGCTGCTGCTCACCAACGACGGCGAGCTGAAGCGCAAGCTCGAGCTGCCGCGCACGGCCGTCGTCCGGCAATATCGCGCGCGCGCCTTCGGCCATGTCACCCAGGACCAGCTCGACCGCCTGGCCGAGGGCATCACGATCGAGGGCATCCATTACGGCTCGATCATCGCCAACCTCGAACGGCGGACCAGCCGCAATTTCTGGATCGAGCTGAGCCTGACCGAAGGCAAGAACCGCGAAGTTCGCCGCGTGCTCGCTCATTTGGGCCTGCAGGTCTCCCGACTGATCCGGACCGCCTACGGCCCGATCACGCTCGAAGGCCTCGAACCGGGCGATGCGGATGAAGTCTTGCAGGCAGAGCTCGAGGCCTTCCGGGCCGCGCTGAAGTGAGGATTATCGCCGGCCGGTTTCGCGGCCGGCCCCTCCAGGCGCCGCCCGGGCAGGCAACCCGGCCGACCGCGGACCGAGTCCGTGAGGCACTGTTCTCCATGCTTGCAAGCCGCCTCGGCTCGTTCGATGACCTTCGCGTTGCCGACCTCTACGCGGGCAGCGGCGCGCTAGGGCTGGAAGCGATTTCGCGTGGTGCTGCACATGCGACGTTCGTGGAAAAGGACCCGAAGGCGCAGGCGGCGATCATGGCCAATGCCGCAAAGCTTGGAATCACCGAACAGGTCCGGACCGTCGGCGGGTCAGCGCTATCCCTGCCGCGCTCGGACCCATTCGACCTGATCTTCGCCGACCCTCCCTATGCGCCGGGGTCAGGCTCGGCCGTCGTCAAATCCGTGCGCGATACCGACTGGCTCGCGCCGGGCGGCTGGATGGCGGTCGAGACCGACCGGCGCGAACCGGTCGATGCGGGCGACTATGAGGTAGACGTCGAGCGCGAAATCGGGCGGGCGCGGATTACGCTTTTGCGCCGGCCTTAGTCTTTCGCGTTTCACTGGCCTTCTTTGACGCCGCCCGGATCTCGTCGAGCTCAGAGGCCAGCCGCCTTCCGACCGCCGAGGCCGCTGCCTTGCCCGCAGCCTTGATCGTCTTCTTGTTATTGCCGACCGCACCCTGGGCCCGGCTCGACCGTGTCTCGGTAATCGCGGCAAGCGCGGCCGTCGCGCCGACCGCGAGGAGGTCGATGACCAACGGACTCTGGAGCAATTTGATCAGGGCATCGACCGGGTCGTGCTGGCTCGACGAGGAGCGCGAACTGCTTTTCGAGCGGCCTCCGCCCGAACTGCCCGACTTCTTCGCTACTTTCTTCCCCGCACCGCTCGCGGCTTTCTCAGTCGCCTTCTTCGCCATGGAATAGATCTCCTTCGGTCGCCTCAACCCACACGGTGCATCAAAGTATCCTCGAATGGTTGTGCGAGGCCGCAGGCGTCCTCGCGCGGACTGTCGAGCCATCTCGCCGCATCGCCTGGCCGAAGCATCACCGGCATCGCCTTGGGATGCACCTCGCCGACGACTTTGTTCGCAGCGCAGGTCAGGAAGGCCATGAACGGTCCGCCCTCTCCCGGTCGCCAGAGGCCCGCGAACGCGAACAATGGCGATTCATGGTCCGGCGTCAGGCCGAACCAGACCTTTTGCTTGCGGCCGACCTCCCCGGTCCATTCGCAAAAGGTGGTGACCGGCACGATGCACCGCCGCGAAGGCTGCTGCAGAGCATTGCGCCAGAACGGGCTTCCAAGATTGCGGACGTTGGTGACCGCTCGCGATCCGGCCGCGGGCGGCCCTGGAAATCCCCACTTCATCCGCTCGAGCTTCAGTCCGCCGTCATCCTTGCGGCGAAGGACGGGCGCCATGTAGCCGGGAAAGATCTCGTCGAACGGCGGAAGATTGGTAGTGTCGCCCTCGAACGGGCCGAACATGCGCCGCATTTCGTCGATGGTCGCGGTCATCGTGTAAAGGTTACACATAATGTTTCAGCACCGTATCGGCCTCTCGCAACGGCTCGTCGTTAACAGCGGCCGTTAGGTTGAACATAGTCTCGCGAGTTGCGCTGCATTCAGCAACGTCTCCCCACAATGGGGAATCAGAACAAAACGGAGGGTGTTCTCATGCGTAAGATCTTTCTCGCTGCGGCAGCGGCCTCAATGGCCGTTCCCATCATCCCGGCACCGGCTGTCGCTCACAGCGGCGGCTATTACAAAGGCAAGGTCTGGCGGGATTCGGAAGGCCGCTACCGTTGCAAGCGTTCGAACGGCACGACCGGCCTGATCGTCGGCGCTGCGGGCGGTGCGCTCGTCGGTCGCGCCATCGACACGCACGGCGAGCGCGCAACCGGCACGATCCTCGGCGCCGCAGCCGGCGCCCTTCTCGGCCGCAGCATCGACCGCAGCCGGGTTCGCTGCCGCTAATCGGGTTTCCAGGCCGGCGCCCGTTCCGCAAGGAGCTATCCCCCGGGCGCTGGCCACCCACTGTATTGACACACTAATACACTATGCTTTAGTCCCTCTCGTACAGGGAGGACCAGAATGTACAGCCAGAATGAGATCGATGAGGCGATCGCCGCCGGCGCAATCAGCGCCGATGCCGCGAATGCGCTTCGTGCCCACGTTGAAAGCCAGCGTGCGCTGCCGACGCAGGACGAAGAGCAATTCCGCCTGATCACCGGCTTCAACGACATTTTCGTATCGATCGCCGCCGCCATCCTTTTGTTCGCGGTCGGCTTCATCGGCCAGTGGGTCGGACAGCGGACCGGATCGGCCATCGAGGGCGACGGCCCCTCCTACCTCGGCCCGCTTCTCGTCGCCGGCACGAGCTGGATGCTCGCGCTCTTCTTCACGGCGAAGCGCCGCATGGCCCTTCCATCGATCCTGCTGCTTCTGACGTTCGTTGGCGGAGTATTCGCGACGGCCGCGTTCGCGCTCGTCGTCGGCGTCGGACCCGATACCGTCGACAATAATCCGCAGCTGGCGGGCGTCCTCGGTTCCGCGTCCGCGGCGATCGCTGCCGGCGCGGCATGGCTGCACTGGAAGAAGTTCCGCGTTCCGATCACCGTCGCGGCGGGAGCGGCCGCAGTCGCGGCCATCGTCGTCGGCCTGGTCGTTGCAGCGCTCGGCGAGAGCGTGGAGCAGGCTCGTAACCTGATCCTCGGCCTTATCCTCCTGCTTGGAGTCGGCACCTTCCTGTTCGCCATGTGGTGGGACAGTTCCGACCGTGCCCGCCTGACCCGTCGCGCGGACGTCGCCTTCTGGCTTCACCTGCTGGCGGCACCGATGATCGTGCACCCGGTGTTCACGCTGCTGGGGCTCAACGACGGCAGGGCCACCATCGGCGAAGGGCTGGTCGTCATCCTGCTATACGTGGTGATCGGCGTCACGGCGCTGGCCATCGACCGCCGCGCGCTGCTCGTCTCGGCGCTCGCCTACGTGCTCTACGCGCTCAACCAACTGTTCGAGCAGTTCGGCGCGGTCGAGCTCAACGTGGCGTTGACCGCGCTGATCATCGGCTCGGCTCTGCTGATGCTGTCGGCGTTCTGGCACCAGGCCCGCGGAATGGTCGTCCGTCCGCTTCCGAGGGAACTGCGCGACCGCCTGCCGCTAGTCGACCGGGCAGTTACTCCTCAACCAGCCGCATGAGCCGACGCTCGATCGGGGCCAGGATGCCGTGAAGCTCCTGGCCTCGCTTGAGCACCAGCCCGTGCTCGCTGACGAGTGCGAACGCCCCTTGCTTCAACCGGAGCGAGGGGCGTTTCTCTATCCGGATCTCCGGCCGTTCGGACGTGCGCCGATAGGCAGCGAAGATCGCCACGTCGACGCCCATGTGGATCGCGTAATCGCGCCAATGCCCTGCTGCGACCATCCTGCCGTAAAGGTCCAGGATGCGCTTGATCTCGAGACGGTCGAACGTGGCAATTGGGCGCCGGTCCCGAGGGTGCGGGAACGGCGCGATGACGCTCAAGCGCTTTTCACCTTGGGCTGAGACTGTCTGGTGCCCTTGAGCGCGGCGACCTCCTTGCGGAGCTCGGCGATCTCTTCCTCAAGCTCGTTGAGACGCGCGCGGCCCGGATCGCAATCCTCGCCGCACGGCGTGCCGTAGGCCACGAAGCCCGGGCTGTAGTGAACCGTGTCGACGGGAACCGGCCTGGCTGGAATGCCGACGACCGTCGCGCCTGCGGGAACGTCCTTGGTGACCACCGAATTGGCGCCGATCTTGGCGCCCGGGCCGACGTCGATGGGTCCAAGCACCTGCGCGCCCGATCCGATCACGACGCCGTCGCGGATCGTCGGATGGCGCTTGCCGCCCTTTCCGGTCGAAGGATTGGTCCCACCAAGCGTCACGCTCTGGTAGATGGTGACGTCGTCGCCGATCTCGGCGGTCTCTCCGATAACCGTGAAACCGTGATCGATGAAGAAGTTGCGGCCGATCTTCGCGCCGGGGTGAATGTCGATCGCCGTCAGGAAGCGGGCGATATGGTTCACCAGCCGCGCCGGAAAATAGAGTTGCCCCTCCCACAGCCAATGGCCGATCCGATGAAATCCGAGCGCGATGACGCCGGGATACAGCAGGACTTCCCATTTCGAACGCGCGGCGGGATCCCGCGCCTTCACCGATTCAAGGTAGGCCGTGAAGCCTGAACCCGACTGTTCCGTCTCTTCCACCACGACCCTAATTTAAGTGCGACGCGCTCCGAATAAAAGCCGGAACGAGTTGCTGTTCCGCCACAGCAACTTGCGGCGTGGTCGGGTGTTGGGGCAAACGCCGGTTAAACTGCGCGGAGGCATCGATTCTCGAACAGATTCTTGCCGACCCGTCAGCGCTCCTGATTTTCGCTCTGATCGGTTTCGCGGCACAGCTGATCGATGGTGCACTGGGAATGGCGTTCGGCCAGATCTCGAGCACCATACTGATCAGCATCGGCGTTCCGCCGGCGGTCGCCTCCGCCGGCGTCCATACGGCCGAGACCTTCACCACCGCGGTCTCCGGCATCAGCCATGTCGCGCACAAGAACGTGGACTGGCGCCTGTTTTTCCGGGTCGTCATCCCGGGCGTGATCGGTGGCGTGCTGGGCGCCTATGTCCTGACGCAGATCAGCGCTGCGACGGCGAAACCGGTCGTACTGACCTACCTCACCGCGCTCGGCATCTATCTCTTCTATCGTGGGGTCATGCACCGCCATACCGAACGCCGGCCCAGGGTGGTCTCGCCCCTTGGTCTCGCCGGAGGCTTTCTCGATGCCGCCGGCGGCGGCGGTTGGGGAGCGATCGTGACCTCTCACCTGCTCGTGCAGGGCGGCAATCCCAGGAAGACCATTGGCACCGTCAACACGGCGGAGTTCTTCCTCACCGTCACCATCTCAGCGACCTTCCTCGCGACACTGACTCTTACCGGCTCTCCGGAAGAACAGGAACTGGTCCTGAGGGCGATGATCGGACTGATCATCGGCGGCGTCCTCGCGGCGCCTTTCGGGGCAATGATCGCGAAGCGCGTGAACCCGGACCGGCTGCTGGCGATGGTTGGGGGGCTGCTGACCCTGACGAGCGGCTACGCGCTCTTCCGCGTCCTCGCCATGTGATTGCGATCACCGAAGGATTTCGACCGCGTCCTCGAATTTGAGTGAGCATACAAAGGTGTCGGCGTGATCGAAGACATCGATCCGCTGAGCGAGATTGATGCTGCCCTGAATTACCTCGTGGCTGATGATGTCCCTAGCCTGGAGAAGGGCGGAGGTCCGCGCTGCCTCGACACCGTCAAGCTCAACGCCTTCGGCGTCAATCAACGTGTCCACTCCATCCTTCAGGTGGAAATAGTACAAAGGCATTCTGTTGCCTCGCTGGCTACGCCACAGGCGCGCTCGACCTGAGAATTTTATAACATAGGTTGGTTATGCTCTGCATAACCTTGTATGCATCGTAGGTGTCGTTCCGTGGTAAGGAGGCGTCAAGCTTCCATTCGCAGGGATCTGTCGCTCCAGACTGACATTGATGCCTCAAAACGGAATCTCACGCTTTATCGGACGGCTGCAGCTCCACGGCAGCCTCAGTCCCCAAAACATCGAAGCGATTCGTGCGCTTCCCTGGCGGCTGATTAAACGCACCAAGCTGTCCTATGTTCTCCGCGAAGGGGACATTCCCCAGGAAGTCTCGATACTCGTCGCCGGCTTCGCCCAGCGGCAAAAGCACACGAGCGATGGAACGCGGCAGATCGTGTCGTTCAGTTTTCCCGGCGATCCGCTCGATTTCGACTGCCTGTTTCTCAACGAGGCCGACTTCAGCGTTCAGATGTCGACGAGCGGAACCATCGCCTGCGTCCGTACGGAGGCCGTCAACGCCTTGCTCGACAAGCGGCCGGAGGTAGGCCGGGTCATCACTACGACACTGCTGGCTGATGCGGCAATCTTTCGCGAGTGGGTGGTCAATACGGGGCGCCGGGACGCCCGCCAGAGGTTAGCCCATCTGCTGTGCGAGATTCTCGTTCGAGCAAAGGCTCAGCAGATCCGGACAGATGTCTTCGAGCTCCCGTTCACGCAGGAGCAGTTGGCGGACGCAACCGGCCTGACCCCGGTGCACGTCAATCGCGTGCTTCGACAGCTGACTGGCGAAGGGGCCATCAGCCGCAATGGCCGATTCATCACCGTTCCCAGTTGGGATGTGCTCGAGGAGATTGCCGGCTTCGACGATCGGTTCCTGCACCTGCATGACGCCCGGTGAGTCCGCCGGCCTAGGCTAAAGCGTGGCGTGGACCGTCGCGATCGCCTTCAACACCGCGCCGATGCGAACCGCCGACTGAATGGTCTCGGGTTTTACCCCGTGCTGGAGAAGCACGCGCTCATGGCTTTCCATGCACATGCCGCAACCGTTCATCGCCGACACGGCGATGCTGAACAGCTCGAAGTCTTCCTTCGCGATGCCGTGCGACCCTATCAGGTTCATGCGGAGCTTGGCCGGCATCGTCCCATATTCCGGGTTCGCGACCAGGTGGACGAAGCGGTAGTAGACGTTGTTCATCGCCATTAACGCTGCGGCGCCTCGTGCAGCATTGGCGATCTGTTCCGACAGCTTTCCGGCAGCTTCGGCCTCCGCTGCGTCAACCAGCGGCTTGTAGCCTGACCCATGGGCGCAGGAGAGCAGCAGCCCCAGCTTGCGCTCCTCGCCGAGCAGCTGGTCGTTGAGGATCGACGACAGGTTCAGCCGCAGGTCCTTCGCGTAGTCGGGAAGGGCGTCGGCGAATTCTTTGAGTGCCATGAAATCGGGAATCCTTGATGCAAATGGGGGCGCGGAAACGGCGAGTCCCCGCGCCCCCGAGAGGTGTCACGTGCGGCGGTAAGGGGGCTTAAGCCGCCGGGCGCAGCACCTCTTCACCCTGCACCCAGTTGCATGGGCACAGCTCGTCCGTCTGGAGCGCGTCGAGGATTCGAAGCGTCTCATGCGGGTTGCGGCCGACGTTCAGGCCGTTGACCGTCACATGCTGGATGACGTTGTCGGGATCGACGATGAAGGTGGCGCGGAAGGCAACGCCTTCGTCCTTCGCGAGGATACCGAGCGCTTCCGCCAGCTCCTTCTTGTTGTCGGCGATCCACGGGAAGTCGGCCTTCTCCAGACGCTCGTCGGACTTGCGCCACGCGAAGTGGACGAAGTCGGTATCGGTCGACGCGCCGATCAGGTCGGCGTCGCGGTCGGCGAAATCGCCCTTCAGCTGGGCATAGCCCTCGATCTCGGTCGGGCAGACGAACGTGAAGTCCTTCGGCCAGTAGAAGATGATCTTCCAGCGGCCATTGGTCTGGCCGAGGTCGAGCGTCTCGCCGGCAGGAAGCGCCGCGGTTCCCTGCTGGACGGGTACCTTGAGGGCGGGAAGCTTGTCACCAACGGTCAGCATTCAATTCTCCTGTTCACGCGGCTGCTGCAGTGCAGCCAGTTTCATGTTGCAACGCAGCATCTAGGGTGCTGGTTTCAATCGTTCAAGTCGATTATATCGATGGAATTGATTGGAATTATCGATGATTGTCCATCTGCCCACGATCAAGCAGCTTCAGTACCTCGTCGCGCTTCGTCAGCATGGCCACTTCGGCAAGGCGGCCGAGGCCTGTTTCGTTACTCAATCGACCCTGTCGGCAGGATTGCGCGAGCTGGAGAACCTGCTCGGCATAGTGCTGGTAGAACGGACACGGCGCGTCGTCCGTTTCACGCCCCTCGGTCTGAAAATCGCAGAAAAGGCACTGCGCGTCCTGCGCGAAGCCGAAGAGCTCACCGACATGGCCCGCGCGCAGGGCAAGCCCTTGCACGGCGAGCTAAGGATGGGCGTCATTCCGACCATTGCACCTTTCCTGCTTCCGGCGATGCTTCCCCGGCTCCGCGAGCAATGGCCAAGCCTCAAGCTCTTCCTTCGTGAGGAGACGAGTCAGGCGGCCTGCGATGCGCTGAACCGCGGTCAGCTCGACTGCGTGCTGCTAGCGATGCCTTTCGCCTGCGGCGACGTGGAAAAGGCTGCCTTGTTCGATGATCGCCTGTTCGTCGCTTTCCCCCGCGGCGAGGCGCCCCACGATGCCATCATCGAACCGGGGGCGATCGACGCCAATCGCCTGCTCATGCTGGAAGACGGCCACTGCCTGAAGGATCACGCCCTCTCCGCCTGCAACCGGCCGGAGATGCGGGCCGAGGCGACGATGATGGGGACTTCGTTGCACACGCTCGTTCAGATGGTCGACAACGGCCTTGGCGTGACCTTCGTGCCGGGAATGGCGATCGAGGCGGGGATTCTCGAAGGCACACGCGTAGACGCCCGTCCGCTCAAGTCCGATCACGGCTTCAGGAGCGTCGCGCTCGTCTGGCGCCGATCGAGCCCTCGGGAACAGGAGTTTCAGCTGCTGGCGGAGACCCTTCGGCAGATCGCCCGGGATATCATTCCAGGCCTAGCAGCCAGCGATCGAGTGCGACCGCGCGTACGCGAACCTGAGGCAGCGTCCGGTTGAGATAGGCGCGGTTCTTCATAATCCAGCGCAGGCAATCGAGCTGGCTGTCGAACGCGGGGAAGCGCTCGCGGTTTGCTTTGAAGGTCTGACGATCGACGAGATAACGAGCGCCGGTCCGGCAGCCCGGGGCCCCCGCCCAATCGCGATGCGGAGCGACGACTGCTGGCACCCAATATTCGCGGCCCGGGTCAAGCCGATGGATCTCCGAACGGTGCATTGGGCTCTCCCTCCCAACAACGCCGATGATGGGCTGCGGCGGGCCGGTTGAGAACCCGCCGCATGCCCCGGTTACTTAGCCGGAACAGGCTCTGCGATGCCGATCGGCTCCTTGAGCTTCGCCTTCTGCGGAAGATCGAAACGGTCGGCGTTCATCACCTTGGTCCAGGCCTGGACGAAGTCGCGAGCGAACTTCGCCTCGCAGCCCTTCTGCGCGTAAACCTCCGCTACGCTTCGCAACTCGGCGTTGGACCCGAACACGAGGTCTGCACGTGTTGCGCGCCAGGTCTCGCCGCCGCTCTTGCGGTCGGTCGCCACATATTCCTCATCGCCCGACCCATCGACCGCCTTCCAGACGTTCGTCATATCCAGAAGGTTGACGAAATAGTCGTTGGTCAGCGCGCCGGTACGCTTGGTGAAGTGACCGTTCCGGCTGCCGCCGAAATTGGCGCCAAGCACACGAAGGCCTGCTACTAGAACGGCCATTTCCGGCACCGACAGACCGAGCAGTGCGGCCCGATCGAGCATCATCTCCTCGGTCTTCACCCGCAGTTTCTTCGGCAGATAGTTGCGGAAGCCATCCGCTTGCGGTTCGAGCACCGCGAAGCTTTCGACATCGGTCTGCTCCTGCGTCGCATCGCCCCGGCCGCCGAGGAACGATACCTCGACGGTCTGCCCGGCTTCCTTCAGCGCTTTTTCGACGCCGACCACTCCGCCGAGGACGATTGCGTCAGCCATCGAAAGATTGCCGCGCAGGCCATCGAGCGTCTGCAGCACCCTGGCCAGCTCGCCGGGCTCGTTGACCTCCCAATCCTTTTGCGGCGCGAGGCGAATGCGCGCACCGTTGGCCCCGCCGCGATGATCGGACTTCCGGTAGGTCGACGCCGAAGCCCAGGCTGTCTTCACCAGTTGCTGAACCGTCAGGCCGCTGCCTGCGATCTTCGCCTTCAAGTCCGCGATTTCGGCATCCGAAGGCTCGCGCCCGGCTGGAATGGGATCCTGCCAGATGAGATCCTCCGCCGGAACTTCCGGACCAAGGTAGCGAACCTTCGGACCCATGTCGCGGTGCGTCAGCTTGAACCAGGCGCGTGCGAAGGCGTCTTTGAACGCCTCATGGTCGTTGCGGAACTTCTCCGAAATCTTGCGGAATTCGGGATCCATCTTGAGCGCCATGTCGGCGGTTGTCATCATCGTCGGGACCTTCTTGGAGGGGTCCCAGGCCGCCGGGGCCATGTCCTCTTCTTTCTGGTTTACCGGCTGCCACTGCTGCGCGCCTGCAGGCGAGTGAACGAGCTCATAGTCATAATCGAGCAGCAGTCGGAAGTAGTTTTCCGACCATTGCGTTGGGGTGTTGACCCACGACCCCTCAATGCCGCTGGTGACGGTGTGCTCGCCGATACCGCCATGTTCCTGATTGCTAACCCATCCGAAACCTTGCGCAGCGAGATCGCCGCCCGCGGGCGCCTTGCCCAGCGTCGACGGGTCGCCGTTGCCGTGCGCCTTGCCGAAGGTGTGCCCGCCGGCGGTGAGCGCGACGGTCTCTTCATGGTTCATCGCCATGCGCTCGAACGTCGCCTTGATGTCGCGGGCTGATTTCAGCGGATCGGGGTTGCCGCCGGGACCTTCAGGATTGACGTAGATGAGGCCCATCTGGATCGCGGCGAGCGGGCCATCCAGATCCGCAAGTCCGCGTTCCTCATCAATGCGGGTCGGAACGCCTTCGTTCACCCACTTGTCTTCATCGCCCCAGTAGATGTCCTTTTCCGGCTCGAACACGTCGGCGCGCCCGCCGCCAAAGCCGAACACCGGCCCGCCCATCGATTCGATCGCGACATTGCCGGCGAGGATGAACAGGTCGGCCCAGCTGATGTTGTTTCCGTACTTCTGCTTGATCGGCCAAAGCAGGCGCCGCGCCTTGTCGAGGTTGCCGTTGTCCGGCCAGCTGTCGAGCGGGGCAAAACGCTGCTGCCCGCTGTTGGCGCCACCGCGCCCATCGCCGGTGCGATAGGTGCCCGCCGCGTGCCAGGCCATCCGGATGAAGAACGGGCCGTAATGCCCATAGTCGGCCGGCCACCAAGGCTGGCTGTCGGTCATCAGCGCCGTCAAGTCGGACTTGAGAGCCTGATAGTCGAGCTTCTCGAAAGCGTCGGCATAGTTGAAGTCGCCGCCCAACGGGTTCGCGTCACCATTCGGGGCGAGAATGTCGACGGCGAGAGCGTCCGGCCACCAGTCCCGATTTTGCCGCCCAAGAAGCGCGCGCACGCCACCGTCACTATGACCCATCGGGCAACCGCCCATCTCTCCGGTCTTTGCGTCCATGATTCTTGCCTCTCTCCCTGGCGGAAAACGGGAGGACGCTAGGCTTCCGCGTTAAGCGACGGAAACGATGAATCTTTGTCAGTAACAATCGGAAAATCGATTAGTGCGCCGTCGCGCTAATCCATGTGCTTCAGGCCGACCCGCAGATAATCCCAGCCGGTTATCAAGGTCAGCGCCGCCGCGGCCCACAAGCTGATGATCCCGGTCGTGTGCACCCAAGCCTGCGCTGGCACCGCCCCGCCCAGGATCAATGCGCCGAGAGCCACGAGTTGGAATGTCGTCTTCCACTTCGCCAGGCGGCTGACCTTCAGCTCGACCTTAAGCTCGGCGAGGAATTCGCGGAGGCCCGACACGATGATCTCTCGCAGGAGGATGATCAGCGCCGCAATGATGTGCAGCCCCGCGATTTCTGGGATCGGGTTCGCCTTGCGGCTGGAAATCAGCATGATCAGCACCGCGCCGACCATAATCTTGTCCGCGATCGGATCGAGGAACTGGCCAAGCTTCGAAATCTGCCCCTGTGCCCGCGCAACGTAGCCGTCGAAATAATCGGTGATCCCGACGAGGCAGTAGAGAACGAAGGTAATTGCGTAATCGACCGGCGTGGGCCGCCAAAGCAAGAAGACCAGGATCGGAACCGCCAGGATTCGCGAGAGCGTCAGGAGGTTCGGAATGCTCAGCATGCGCCGACCGCTCTACGCAAACCGTCGCGGAAGCAAAAGATGGAAGCGTGCGGTCGAGCCTGCCCGTCCGGAGGTGTGACGAGCAGGCTCTTGCCGCAGCAACTCGCGGCGTTCGAAATCAGTCCTGCGGGACCAGCAAGGCGGCATCGTTGGCGGCGCGAGCAGGCGGCGCGTCCCAGCGCTGGATAATGTCGCCGTAGGCATCCTTCACTCCGGCTTCCCACGGCTCGCCGAGGAGACGCCAGCCGACCCGCGGAAGATAGCCGTACTTCGCCGCGAGTTGGCCCGCGAACAACGTCATACGCTCGGTGAAGCGGGCCTGCGCCAATCCGCCGCCGTCGAGGAAGCGCCAGGGACTCGCGCGAAACAGGTCCAGCACGACCGCCTTGGCCTCGTCGTCGTCGCCGGTCATCACGATATCCATCGGCCCGCCGTCAAAATCGGGATTTTCGAAAGCTTCCCAGAACGGCCATTTGAAGGTGCTGACGATCCGGGCGCCGGGCCAAAGCTTCTGCAACTCTTCGGCGGCACTGGTATCCCACGGGAGCAGGAAGTCGTCGTAATGGTCGTTGTACGGATTGAGGATGTCGACGACGATCTTGCCGTCCACTGCGTCAGCAAAGGGCTTGAGGTCGTCGAACGCACCGTCGCGGATGAAGATCGACGGAAGCACGATGTCCTGGCCGGCAGCATCCTCGTAGCTTCCGCCCGTCACGTTGGTTCCGAGGCGGGCCGCGATGGCCTTTGCGCGACCGGCGTCCCGCGAGCCGAAGACGACGGTGTGCCCGCCCTTTTGCGCTAAGTGGGCCAGCCGAACGGCCATCCTGCCCGTGCCGATAATACCCAAGCGAAGCATTCGAATGTCCTTTCAATGAGGTGCGCACACGCGCTGCCGTCATTCAAAGGTGGCTCAGTCGCCCGCCCACGACAAACGATCATACCTGCATCAGAGTTTAGTTTAACTAAAGGCACGGCTGGTATATGGCATCGTTAGGGAAACTAAATTATCGCAGGCCAAATCTGGTTGCTCGCCTCCTCCCGCAGAGTCTAGGCATGAGCCGCTCGATCAGTGGAGAGTTCGCGATGCAAGGCTCTGAAATCGCCGTTTCGTGGCCGGCCAAGGTGAGCCTGCCGCCGCCGCCCGATCCCGTCGGGGCCTACAGCGCCGTCGTCATTCGCGGCGGCCTCGGCTTCGTCTCTGGCCAATTCCCGCTGGCTGCTGGAGTGATGCTGGGCACCGCCAGCCAACCGAGCGTCGAAGCGCTAAAGGCGGCCGCGCGCCTCGCGGCCTTCAATGTCGTGGCGCAGATCGGACGGGCACTCGGATCGTGGGAACGCTTCGACGGCTTTTGCCGCGTCGACGGAATCATCGCCGCACCTGAGGGTTTCACGTCCCACGCGACCGTGCTCGATGCGGCTTCGGAGCTGTTCGTCGAGCTGTTTGGACCCATGTACGGCGCGCATGCACGCTCGGCGATTTCCACGCCCGGGCTGCCGGGCAATGCTTCCATCGAGCTCGTTGTCACGTTCGCCGTGAGGGCGGATTAGTCGAGGCATGCCTCGCGCTGAAATTTTGCCGCTTCCTCGAGCAGCCAGTTCCTGAAGATCCGAACCGCGCTCGACAAAGAGCCGTCGTCCGGCGTCACGAGATAATAGGAATAGCCGCTCGCGATCGTCGGCCCTGCGGCAGCAACGAGCCGCCCTTCCTTCAGCTCGGATTCTACCAGCGTGCTCCTTCCAAGGATCACCCCGTGACCGTCTACTGCTGCCTGGATCGCCGCGAGCGAGGAGGAGAAGCGCAACGCTCCATCCTGCGGCACCGGCTGCCCCTGCATTTCGAACCAGGTGCTCCAGTCGGGATAGTCGAGGCCCGTCGAATCCATCGTGAGATCGTGGATCAACCGCGCTTTCGTCAGGTCCTCGACCGATTCGATCGGACATGCGGCAAGGTAAGACGGCGAGCAGACGGGAGTGAGCTTCTCGTCGAACAGCCGCTCAGCCGTAAGGCCGCGCCATGAGCCACCGCCGTAGCGAATACCGACGTCCGGCTCCTCCCGCCGCAAGTCGACCAGCCTGCCGTCGGATTCGACGCTGATCTGGATGCCCGGATGCTCGATCGCGAACTCGCCGAGGCGCGGGGCCAGCCACTTCACGGCGAATGTCGGTGGACAGGTTACGCGCACCACTCCCCCGCCCCTGTTGGCCTGAAGCACGGCGGTCGCGCGTGCGAGCAGATCGAAGCCGGCCGTCAACGTCGGAACGATCTTCGACGCATCCTCGGTCAGGGCGATCCGACGCCCCTCGCGCCGGAACAGCCGGATTTCGTAATAATCCTCGAGCAGCTTGATCTGCTGGCTGATCGCGCCGGGAGTGACGTTAAGCTCCTCGGAAGCCTTGGCGAAGCTCATGTGCCGGACAACCGCCTCGAAAGCCCGCAAGGCATTGAGATGGGCAAGCTTCTTCTGGCCTTTCGGCCGATTATCCTGAACCGGGCGCGGGCGCTCAGCCATTCGCCCCTACTACAGCCCCTCGTAGCGGGACGCACCCGCCGGATCAGGACGCATCGTTCAAGTTCGCCGGGCCGAAGCCGTTCGGGAGGAGCGAGCCGATCGTGTAACGTTCGACCTTTGACCCTTCACCGTTCGCGCTCAGCACTTCGATGTCGCGGCCTGACAGGCAGGAGGTTTCGAAGATCGACTGCCGGCATCCGCCGCACGGCGTGCAGGTCAAATCACCAGTCAGCGCTTCGCCGTCCACTCCGCCTCCCGCCACCACGATGCGGGCGACCTTGGCGAGCCCGAACTTATGCTGGGCTGCGGTCAGGGCGCTCTGCTCCGCACAGATGCCGAGGCGGTAGCAGGCGTTCTCCATGTTCGCGCCGGTCACGACTTCGCCGTCGACGGACTCGATCGCGCAGCCGACGTGGAATCGCGAATAAGGCGCATAGGCCTTGAGCGCTGCGGAACGCGCCAGTGCTACCAGTTCATCTTCAGTCATGCTCTTGTCCTTAAGGCCGTGCACGGGGCATGCGCTAGTCTTCCGAATCTGCGAGTCCGACTATGATGAAAGCACGGTTGTTCGTTACCGCCGCGGCCGCCGCGATTGCGCTCCTTCCCTCCCCCGCCTTGGCGTGGGGGAAAACCGGCCATCGCGTGGTCGCGGCGATCGCCGACGCGCAGCTGAGCGGCCTTGCACGGGCGCATATCAGGGAGATCCTCGGATCCGCCGAAAGCCTGGACGAGGCGGCGAACTGGCCGGACGAGATGCGGTCGGCGCCGACGCAATTCTGGCAGAAGACGGCGACGCCCTGGCATTACGTGACGCTCAACGGCGTGCTCTACGACCATGCGCCTTCGGAGGGCGACGCGCTCGAAGCGCTTCAGCGCTACACGGCAACCTTGCGCGACCCGAACGCGAGCCTTGCCGACAAGCAGCTTGCGTTGCGATTCATCGTGCATCTCGTCGGCGATCTTCACCAGCCGCTGCACGTCGGCAAATGCTGCGACAAGGGCGGCAATGAGGTGAAGGTGAAATGGTTCGGCCGCGACCTCAACCTCCACTCGGTTTGGGATTCGGCGCTGGTCGACGAGGAACAGCTTTCGTTCACCGAAATGACCGCGAAGCTCCAGCGGCACATCAGCAATGATGACGTGATCGCCTGGTGGGACATCAACCCGCGCGACTGGATCAGCGAGAGCGCCCAGATCCGCGAGACACTCTATCCGGCAACCCCGCCGAAGGGCGCCAAGGGCAAGAAGGGTCAGCCGGCGATCCCCGAGCTTTCCTATGCCTACGTCTACAAGTTCACGCCGGTGATGGAGCAAAGGCTCAAGCAGGCCGGAGTACGCCTCGCCGCCTATCTGAACGCCGTCTACGCAGAGCCGCAGCCGCTACCGGCCGAGCGCGCCCGCTGATGCTTCGCAAATCTGTCGTTGCGGCGCTTCTGGCGCTGGCCGGGTGCACGACCAGGCCGATCGCGATTGCTCCGGCACCGCCAGTCGAAGTCCAGATTCTTGCGTTCAACGATTTCCACGGCAATCTCGAACCGCCCTCGCCCGTCGATGTGACCGAGGCTGACGGGACCAAGCGCAAGCTTCATACCGGCGGCGTTGCCAACCTCGCGGGCGCTTTGACCCAGTTGCGTGCGGGCCATCCGAACACAGTGACTGTCTCCGCGGGCGACACGATCGGAGCGTCCCCGCTTATCTCCGCCAATTATCTCGACGAGCCGACCATCGCCGCGATGAATTTGCTCGGCCTCGAGTTCAATTCGGTCGGCAATCACGAATTCGATCGCGGGTCGGACGAGCTCAAGCGGATGCAGTCGGGCGGCTGCATCAAGTTCACCCGTCGTACCCCCTGCGCGGTCGAGCAGTTCGTGGGAGCGCGCTTTCGCTACCTCGCCGCCAATGTCGTTCAGGCCGACGGCACCACCGTCTTCCCGGCAACCGGCATCAAGAGGTTCGGGCCGATCACGGTCGGCTTCATCGGAATGACGCTCAAGGGCACCGCGAGCCTCGTGACCCCATCCGGAGTAAAGGGGTTGAGCTTCGCCGACGAGGCGGAATCCGCCAATGCACTGGTGCCAAAGCTCAAGGCCGAGGGCGCCGACGCGATCGTGCTGTTGATCCACCAGGGCGGGAAACTGCCGCAATTCACCAGCGGCAATGGGTGCGACGGACTCTACGGCGACATCTTGCCGATCCTGCCGAAGCTCGATCCGGCCATCACAACCGTCGTTTCAGGCCACACGCACTGGGCCTATGTCTGCAACGGAACCGTCGAGACTGGCGCGGGCCGGTTGATGACCAGCGCCGGGAAATACGGTTACTTCATCACCGACCTGCGCCTCAGTTTCGCTCCTTCGACGAAGCGGTTGCTGGCGCAGAGCGCGACCAATGTCGTCGTCGGCAACGGCGAGCGCGGAGTGGATGCTCCGGAACAGGCGCTGGTCTCGCGCTACGCCGCGGCCGTCGCGCCGATCGCGAACCGCGTGATCGGGCGGCTCACCGAGAAAGCGACCACGGACGCGGACGACGGAGAAAGCGCCGCAACCGACCTGATCGCTGACTCGATGCTTGCCGCTACTCGCGCGACGGAGAGTGGCGGCGCGCAGATCGCGCTCGTCAATGCCACGGGCGTTCGCGTCGCGCTGCCCGCGGGCGACGTTCTCTACAAGGACGCCTTCGCGATGATGCCGTTCGGAAACAACCTGCTGGTGATGACACTGACCGGGGATCAGTTGAAGGCAGCGATCGAGCAGCAATATGCCATCCCGATCAAAGCAGGCAGGGCGCGGCCGGCGGCGCTCGCGCCGTCAGACGGGTTCACCTACACGGTCGATATGGCAAAGCCGGAAGGCAGCCGGGTCTCCGACATGCGGTTGAATGGCAAGTCAATGTCGCCGGACGGCCCCTATCGGGTCGCGCTCAACAATTACCTCGCATCGGGCGGCGACGGCCTCAGCGTCTTCACGCAAGGCACGGACATCACCGACAAGGGGATCATCGATCTCGACACGCTGGTCGCCTGGATCGCGCCCGGTCGGACGCCGCCGAAACCGGACCGGGTGCGCCTTATCCGCTAATCGCTTGGCGTCCCGGCATTTTGCGCTAGCATTGTCGCGCTCGGATCCGGATCGGGAGTCTGTCCTTGTTGAGCCTGTCGCTTCTGCTTGCGTTTGCATCCGCGCCCCAGGCACATCCTCCGATTATAATCGTGCCCCCCGTCGCCGGAACCCGCCGAGAAGCGGCGCCTCCCGCCATCTCTCCTTCACAAGCGCTGCGGCGCGGGATGGTGAGGCTCACTCCGCCTGAAGCAGTGATGAAGGCGGCTGATGCAGCGCCACGTGGTGTTTACGGCGTCTTCGAACTGAACGTCCGCCGGGCCGAGCAGGTCGGGCCGAACTTCTTCCTGAATAGCGAAGCCGACTATCGTGACCAGCGGAATCTCTCGATCACGATCGGGCCGAACGCGCAGGCGGCGCTACGCAAGCAATACGGTGAGAATCTGGGGAAGGTGCTGATAGGGCGGAAGCTGCTCGTCTATGGCTTTGCGCGCCGGGTGCGCATCGACTTCACCACACACGGTAGGCGCAGCGGGAAATATTATTTCCAATCGCACGTGCCGGTCGGCAACGCGCGCCAGATCGAACTAACCAGATGAATTCAGCGCAGCGGCGGCTCGTCGAAGCTCCGCAACTTGCGCGAGTGCAGGCCCTCGCCTTCGCTGCGGAGGAGGCCGAGCGTCTCGATTCCGATCCGAAGATGCTGGCCGATTGCGCGCTCGTAGAAGTCGTTTGCCTGCCCGGGCAGCTTGAGCTCGCCGTGCATCGGCTTGTCCGATACGCAGAGCAAAGTCCCGTACGGCACGCGGAAGCGGAAGCCCTGCGCGGCGACAGTCGCCGATTCCATGTCGATGGCAACCGCCCGGCTCTGGTTGAAACGCTTCGCCGACTGGGTGAAGCGAAGCTCCCAGTTGCGGTCGTCGGTAGTTACCACCGTGCCGGTGCGCAGCCGTGTTTTCACACTGTCCTCGTCGCCGCCCGTAACCAGCACCGCGGCTTCGAACAGGCCCCTCTGAACTTCGGCAATCGCGGGCAATGGGATTTCGACCGGCAGCACGTCATCGAGGACATGATCGTCCCGCAAATAAGCGTGGGCGAGCACGTAATCGCCGATCCGCTGGGTTGGTCGCAGGCCGCCGCAATGCCCGATCATCAGCCACACCTCGGGCCGAAGCACCGCAATGTGGTCACAGATCGTCTTCGCGTTCGACGGGCCGACGCCAATATTCACTAAGGTTATCCCGACGTGCCCGTCGGCGATCAGGTGATAGGCCGGCATCTGGTGGCGCCGCCACGTACCCGCGGCGATCTGCGCCTCGGCATCCGTCAAATGCTCACGGTCGTAATAGCCGCCTGGAACTGACAGCGCCGTGTACGGACTGTCTGCCCGGCGCAGCTCGTCGATCGCGAAGCGCACGAACTCGTCGACGTAGCGGACGTAGTTGGTGAACAGGATGAAGTGCTGAAAATGGTCGGTATCGGTGCCCGTGTAATGCTTCAGGCGCGCAAGGCTGAAGTCCGTTCGCGGACCGTCGAACAGCGCCAGAGGCCGGGCGTCGCGAACCGAATAGTCCCAGACGCCGTCGGCGATCTCGTCGCCGATATGCGACAACTCGTTGGACGGGAACCAGCGCGACAGATCGGCGGCCGTCACCTCGTCGAGATTGATGCCGCTTCCGTCGAGCACATAGGCATAGGGTATTTCGCTGCGGCTTTTGCCGACCGAGACCTCGACCCCATAATCCTTGATCAGATGCTCCAGCTGCGTCCGCAGATAATCGCGGAACAGCGCCGGTCGCGCGACGCTGCAGGCGTAGGTGCCGGGCGCGGTCAGGCGGGCGAAGGCGCGGGTCAGTCGTCCGGACGTCCGATCCCCGCTGTAGGAGACGCGAAGCTCAGGGTAGGCGAAGCAGCCCTCTTCCCTCAGTTTAGGGTCCGGATGCTTCCCCGCCTCGCAATAATCGGCAAGCGCGTCGCGAAGGTTGGCGACCGACTGGTCGTAGATGGAACAGAGCTCGTCGAGGATTGCCGTGATGTCGTTGGACTTCATGAGCCCGCACGCTTGGACTCAACGCCCCCCGCAGACAAGGTCTTTATTGATTTCAGTGCTGCATCTGCAGGTTGGTCATCTCCGGCCCAGGCAACATGTTCGCGTTCATGTGGGACATGATCCAGATGGTCCCGATCATCACCAGGAAGACGATCAGCACTCCAAATGCGAGCGCCAGGACGTTGTTCGTGTTGTCCGGTCCGCTGGTGATGTGGAGGAAGAAAACGAGGTGAATGCCCATCTGGGCGATCGCAAGAACGACCAGCCCGACGGCCACGCCCGGGCCCCAGAGCGATGACGTCGAGGCCACCCAGAACGATACCCCGGTAAGGATCAGGGCAAGCGCAAGGCCGATGACGTAGCTCAGAGTCTCGCTGAGCATGCTGTCGTGCGGCGCGCCGGGAGCGACGTTCAGCTGTTCGGGGTCGTGTTCGGTCATGGAAGCGTCCCGATCAGGTAGACGATAGTGAAGATGGCCACCCAGATAATGTCGAGGGCATGCCAGAACACGCTGAGACACAGCAGGCGGCGCATGATGTGCTCCTGGAATCCCTTGGCCCAGATCTGGGCCATCATCGTGCCGATCCAGAGCAGTCCGGCGGTGACGTGCGCGCCGTGACAACCGACCAGCGTGAAGAATGCAGAGAGGAAAGCGCTGCGCTGCGGCGGGGCGCCCTCGCCGATCATCTTCGCGAACTCGTAGAGCTCGATGAACAGGAACACCGCGCCGAGCAGCCCGGTCACGAGGAGCCAGATCTGGGTCCAGGCCATGTTCTTCCGCTTGGCCGTAATCATCGCGAGGCCGCAGACGAAGCTCGACATCAACAGCGCGATAGTCTCGATCGCCACCAGGTTGCGGTCGAACAATTGGTTGGAGGTCGGCCCGCCGTCAGTCGCGTTGGAAAGCGCTGCATAGGTCGCGAACAGAGCCGAAAAGAGGACCATGTCCGAAAGGACGAACAGCCAGAAGCCGTACGGGACGACGATGCTTTTCGATTCCGGCCCGCGGTGGCCGAGGCCCGTGTCTTCCGAACCGCCGTGGGTCAGGCCGATGGTTGCTGCTTCGGTCGTCATGTAGACTGGCTCAACGTGTGGAGGTGTTCCATTCGAATGCGCCGCCGCTCGCGAGCGTTCTTCCTGACCTCCTCGACCGGGATGATGTGCTCATGCTCGTCCTGCCACGCGTACCAGACAAACACCGCGAAAGCGCCGATCAGGCCGAGGATGGCCAGCCACCAGATGTGCCAGATGATCGCGAAGCCGCAGACCGAGGCGAAGAAGGCGCAGATCACGCCGACCGGCGTGCCCAGCGGCATTTCGATCGGTTGGTAGTCAGGCTCCTTGATCAGCGCGTCCTGCTTGATCGCCGTCTGCTTGCGCGTCCAATAGGCCTCCTCGCCGTGGACGTCGGGAAGCACCGCGAAATTATAGTGCGGCGGCGGCGATAGCGTCAGCCATTCGAGCGTGCGGCCGTCCCATGGATCGCCGGTAACATCCATCCGCTGGTCGCGCGTCTTGATCGAATAGAGCAGCTGGACGACCGTCAGCACGATCCCGACGCCGATAATCACCGCTCCGACCAGCGCCACGTTCAGCCAGGGTGCCCAAGTGGGATCGGGGATGTGCTGCATGCGCCGCGTCGCGCCCCAGAAGCCGAGCACGTAAAGCGGCATGAAGGCGAGATGGAAGCCGATGAACCAGCACCAGAAAATCGCCTTCCCGAGACCTTCGTGGAGCGTGAAGCCGAACGCTTTCGGGAACCAGTAGGTGTAGCCCGCCATGACACCGAACACGACGCCGCCGATGATCACGTGGTGGAAGTGCGCGACCAGGAACAGGGTGTTGTGGACGACGAAATCGACCGGAGGAATCGCCAGCAGGACGCCGGTCAGGCCACCGAGAATGAAGGTCAGCATGAAGCCGATGAGGTAATGCATCGGCACGGTGAAGCGGACCCGGCCGCCGTACATCGTGAACAGCCAGTTGTAGATTTTCACCCCGGTCGGGATGCCGATGATCATGCTGGCGATGCCGAAGATGGCGTTGATGTTCGCGCCCGCCCCCATCGTAAAGAAGTGGTGCAGCCAGACCATGAAGGAGACGATGCAGATGAACATCGTCGCAAAGACCATCGAGCGGTAGCCGAACAACGGCTTGCCCGAGAAGGTCGCCGCAACCTCCGAAAAGATTCCGAATGCCGGCAGGATAAGGATGTAGACTTCCGGATGCCCCCAAACCCAGATCAGGTTCATGTAGAGCATCGAGTTCCCGCCGCCGTCATTCGTGAAGAAATGGAAGTCGAGATAGCGGTCGAGCATCAGTAGCCCGAGCGTCACCGTCAGCACCGGGAATGCAGCGATAATCAGCAGGTTGGATGCAAGCGACGTCCAGCAAAACACCGGCATTCGCAAATAGCTCATGCCGGGCGCGCGGATCTTGAGGATGGTGGTGACGAAGTTGACCCCGGTCAGCAGGGTTCCGACCCCGGAAATCTGTAGCGCGACAAGATAGTAATCGACCCCGACGCCGGGCGAGAATTCCTTTTCACTGAGGGGTGGGAAACCAAGCCAGCCGGTGCGCGCGAACTCGCCGACGACCAGGCTGATATTGATGAGAAGTGCGCCGGACCCGGTTAGCCAGAAGCTGACATTGTTCATCGTCGGAAAGGCGACGTCGCGAACGCCGAGCTGCAGCGGCACAACGAAATTCATGAACCCGATGACGAGCGGCATCGCCACGAAGAAAATCATGATCGTGCCGTGCGCGGAGAAGATCTGGTTGTAGTGTTCCGGGGGCAGATAGCCCTGTGAGGCTCCGATCGCCATCGACTGCTGCGCCCGCATCATGATCGCGTCGGCAAAGCCGCGGACCAGCATCAGCAGGCCCAGCGCGATGTACATGATCCCGATCTTCTTGTGATCGGTAGACGTGATGTACTCGTGCCAAAGGTACGGCCACCAGCCCTTGCGCCAGACCCAGATCGCCACGGCTGCTCCCGCCAGGACGACGACGAGCGAGGTGATCAGCGGAATCGGTTCGTGGAAGGGAATGGCGTCCCAGCTGAGCTTACCGAGCATGCCCAGCTCCCTGTTCGGTGTTCGGGGGATTGTGCGGCAACATCCGTGGTGGCGGGGCCTTGTTCGCGACGATCGCATCGAACAGCCCTGGAGCAACAGCGCCGTAGGTCATCGGTTTCACGTAGCTGCTGGGCTTCGAAAGCTCGGCATAGGCGCGGCCGTCGAGTGGACCGCCCTTGCCGCGCGCGGCCTGCGCCCACGCCGCGAACTGCTGGGGAGGAAGCACGTGCGCCTTGAACTGCATGCCGGGGAAGCCGTCGCCGCTGAAATGCGCCGAAAACCCGTCATAGACACCCTGCCGATCGGCCTGGAGGTTCAGCCGGGTGGTCATCCGCGGCATGGTGTAGATCATTGTTCCGAATTGCGGGACGGAGAAGACATTCCAGACCGTCGCCGAAGTGAGCTGATAATTGATTGGAGTTCCTGCCGGGACGACCAGCTGGTTGACCGTCGCAACGCCCTGCTCGGGATAGATGAACAGCCATTTCCAATCGAGCGAGACGACTTGGACGTTCACCGGCTTCACGGGTGAATCGAGCGGCTTGCTGGGCTCGAGATCGTGACTGCCGATCCAGGCGATGCCGCCTAGGAGCATGATGGTGAGGACGGGGATGCCCCAGACGACCATCTCGACAGCGCCGGAATATTCCCAGTCCGGGCGGTAAGTCGCCTTGCTGTTCCCGCGCCGAAACCAAAAGGCGAATGCAACCGTCGCGATCATCGTCGGGATGATGATCGCTAGCATGATCGCGGTCGAATTGATGAGGATCGTCTTCTCGGCCGCACCGACGGGGCCGACGGGATCGAGAATTCCCCGGTTGCAGCCGGATGTAAGCAGAACGAGTCCGGCGCCTGCGGCAATGCGCAGCGCCGATGCCGGCTGGAACCGGCCAAACATCATTCGTGGCGCCACTCGAATGAGTTCACGAATACCCCCATCACGCCGAATCCAGTTTCAAACCCAAGACGAACACGGACAGGTCGCGGTTCCCTTAGGCCGGGACTTGATTGACGGCAACATTGCAGATGAGCGCGGCTTGGCTAGGGTCGGATCATCCTATGACTCGGACCGCTTTGCTATTTGCCGCGTGCCTTACGGCGCTCGCCTCTCCCGCACCGGCGCAGAACAGCTCAACTAACGGAACCCTCGTCAGCAACGATGCGGCGTCCGTCAGCGTCACCCCGCTGACGGATTCGGTACTGCGAGTTCGGGTGATGAAGGCCGGTTCCCAGACTCCCGAGGATGCGAGCTGGGCCGTTTCATCCGCGGTTCGCGGCAAGAGCGTGAAAGTCCGACTTGTGCCCAGCGGATTCCAAACTGGATCCCTGTCGGTGGGCATCGATCCGGCAACGTTGCGACTCACCGTGGCCGACCTCGAGGGTCGGACAATTGTCGACGACGTGGCCGGAGCCATGAGCTTCGAGGGCAGCCGCTTCACGCTGCGCAAGGCGATGCCAACCGGGGAGCAATATTACGGGCTCGGCGACAAGACCGGGCCGTTCAACCGGCGCGGCGCAAGCTACGTCAACTGGACCACCGACGCCTGGGGCTTCGACCGAGGCACCGACCCGATCTACAAGTCGATCCCGTTCTACATCGCGGCCGGCGGGCCCGGCGGGGCCTACGGCCTGTTCCTGGACAATACGTGGCGGAGTGCGTTCGACTTCGGCCATCGCGACCAGAATGTGCTCGAGATTTCGGCCGATGGCGGCCCGATCGACTATTACATCATCGCCGGACCGACGGTCGCCGACGTCGTCCGCCGCTACACCGACCTGGTCGGCAAGGCACCGCTGCCGCCGCGCTGGGGTCTTGGCTACCAGCAGTCGCGCTACAGCTACATGAGCGCGACCGAAGTCCGCGTGATCGCGAACCGATTGCGCGCCGACCGCATCCCAACAGACGTCATCTGGCTCGACATCGACTTCCAGGACCGGAACCGACCGTTCTCGACGAACACCAAGACCTTTCCGGACCTCAAGGGTCTTGTCAGCGATGTCGGCAAGGACGGCTTCAAATTGGTGGCGATCGCCGATCTCCACATCGCGCACGCGCCGAACGAAGGTTACGCGCCCTACGACAGCGGCATCGCCGGCGACCACTTCCTCAAGAACCCGGACGACAGCCTGTACGTCGCGCCGGTCTGGCCCGGGCCGTCGGTCTTTCCGGACTTCACCCGCAAGGCCAGCCGAGACTGGTGGGGAGGGCTTTTCAAGCCATTCGTCGACGACGGCATCGCCGGCTTCTGGAACGACATGAACGAGCCGGCGATCTTCGAGACGCCGACGAAGACCATGCCCATCGACACTGTGCACCGGATCGAGGGCGACGGATTCGCCCCGCGCACCGCGACCCATGCCGAAGTGCATAACGTCTACGGAATGGAGAACGGCCGGGCGACCTACGAAGGGCTTTTGAAGCTTCGGCCCAACGTCCGCCCCTTCGTAATGACGCGGGCAATGTTTGCTGGCGGGCAAAAGTTCGCAGTCACATGGACGGGCGATAATAACTCGACCTGGGACCATCTGAAGCTGGCCGTGCAGCAGATGCTGAACCTCGGTCTTTCCGGCGTTGCCTGGTCGGGCGCTGACATCCCCGGTTTCATCGGCGGGGCCAGTCCGGAGCTTGCAACGCGCTGGTACGAGATCGCGGCATTCACTCCGATCTTCCGGGGCCATAGCGCCAACAGCTCCCCGCGCGCAGAGCCTTGGGTGGACGGGCCGGAGCATCTCGCAATCCGCCGACGCTTCATCGAGGAGCGGTACCGGCTGATGCCCTATCTCTACGCGGTGGCGGAGCAGACATCGCGCACGGGGGACCCGTTCATGCGCCCGGTCTTCTACGACTATCCCGAATTGTCGAAAGCACCATGCGACCAGTCGATGACCTTCACGGTTGGCCGCGACCTTCTGGTGGCGCCGTCCCCCAAGCCCGAATCGACGCACGCCTTTGACGCGTGCATGCCGGGCCCCGGCTGGTTCGATTATTGGAGCGGTTTGCCCGTCTCAGGCGAGCGCAAGCCGGATGCACCCTTCGAGGTGGTGAATGAAACACCGGCGCTCGAGCGCCTGCCCGTCTTCGTCCGTGCCGGCGCGATCATTCCGCGCCAGCCGCTGACGCAAAACACGTCCGAGACGCCGAAGGGCCCGCTCGAGCTGCACATCTACCCGGGGCAGGATTGCAGCGGCCAGCTTTACTGGGACGACGGCGTCAGCATCCGCGGCGACAGCCTTCGCCAGACGGTCCGCTGCACGCTCGGCAAGGACGGAATCATGCTCCACTTCGACAAGCGCGAAGGCAGCTTCAGTCCGTGGTGGAGGCAGATCGCGGTCACCGTCCACGGCTGGAGCGGACCGGCCAAGGTGCGCGGCGTCGGCAATGTCGAGACGGACGCCGAGCGGCGCACGGTCCGCTTCGTCATCCCCGACCAAAAGCGCGCATCCGACTTCGTGCTGTCGCGCTTCTGATGGACGCCATTCGTCCCTCCAAGCCACGGCTGTTGCTGTTCGCGTTCGGGGATTTCGCGTTCAACCTGTTCTGGCAGAGCGTAATGCTCTTCCTGCTCTTCTATTACACCGACGCCTTGGACATCCCGATCGGCGTCGCAGCCACGACTTACCTGGTTGCATCGGTGTGGGACGGGATCGCCAACTTCGCGGCCGGGGTGCTTGTCGACCGCCGTCACAGCTCGCTGAGATTTGGGGCGATCCTGGTTGCGGGCGCGGTGCCGCTCGGACTTTGCTTCGGCCTCATCTACATGCCCCCGATCGGAAGCGGCGCCCTTCTCGTGGCGAGCGTCCTTGGAGCGCATCTGCTGTTCCGCACCGCCTACGCCGCCGTGAACGTTCCCTATCTCGCGATGACCGCACGCATCAGCGCCGACCCGGGCGACCGGGCCTTTGTCGCCGGAATGCGCATGCTCTTCGGGACAGCCGCTGCGGTTCTCGTCGCTCTCTGCACGGTCCCGGTCGGCCGTTGGTTGACGGGCTCGACCGCATCCCAGGCATACTTCGGCGCGGCGATCCTGTTCGCAACCATTGGGGCCATCATCCTCATGATCGTCGGCCTTACTTATCGCGAATGCGCCCTCGTCGAGCGGCCGATACCGCGAAGCGTCAAGGCAGCGCTCTTCAGCCTCGCGGGCAATCGCGCCTACGTCACGCTCAGCGCCGCTATGATGGCGATGATCGTGGCCATCACGGTGCTCAACAAATCGGTCCTCTATTACTTCAAATATCTGCTCAACGACCCGGAGGCTGGCCAGCTTGCGCTCGCGTCGATGGGCATCGTCAGCGGTATGGCGATCCCGCTGTGGATGCTGCTCGGCCGAGTGATTGGGATGCGAGCCTTGTGGCTGATTGCCGCGGGCCTCGGGATGATCGGGCTGCTGCTGTTCGGCGCGGTCGACGTTCACCGGACCGGCCTGATGCAGATCTTCCTGATCGGCATGCAGGTGATGATCGTTGGACTGAACTTCGTGTTCTGGGCGATGCTTCCGAACACGATCGAATATGGCGAGCAGGCGACCGGCTTCCACGTCGAAGGCACGGTATTTGGCGTCGCCGCCCTTCTGCAGCGCATTGCCATCGGCCTTGCGACCGCAATTCTCGGCTGGAGCTTCTGGTCGGTCGGCTTCGTGCCCAACGTCGAGCAGAGCAGCGCGACGCTCAGCGGCATGCGTGCGACTGTCGTGGTCGTGCCGCTAATCTTCCTCGCACTGTCCTGCGTCGCGATGCTGCTCAACCCGCTCGGACGGGAGAGGGCATCCAAGCTCGAGGCCGAGCCCGCCTAAGCGGTCAGATCGAACGTGCCGTGCACGCCTTCCGCCTCGGCTGACGGAGCAATCCAGACATCGAACGTGCCCGGCTCGACCACCGGCTTGTTCGCGACGCCGTAGAATTGCAGGTCGGCCGGACGAAGCGTGAAGCGCACGACTTCCGACTGGCCGGGCTCGAGCTTGATCTTCTTGAAGCCCTTCATCTCGCGGACCGGGCGCGTGATGCTGGCCACGCGATCATGGATGTAGAGCTGGGCCACCTCTTCCGCCGCGCGCTGGCCACGGTTCGCGATCCGCGCAGTCACTTCGATCTCGCCGTTCATGCCGATGCTCGGCGAGCTGATCGTGAAGTCGGTGTACTCGATCTTGCCGTAGGTGAGGCCGTGGCCGAACGGGTAGAGCGACGTGTTCGTGATCCCGCGGAAGCGCGCCTTGTAGTCTTCCAGCTTCGGGTCCGGATTGGGGCGGCCCGTCGGCTTGTGCGCGTAATAATAAGGCTGCTGGCCGGCGAGTCGGGGGAAGCTGTTGGGCAGGCGTCCCGACGGGCTGTACGCGCCGAACAGGACGTCGGCGATCGAGTTGCCGGTCTCCGTTCCGAGGAACCAGGTAACGAGAATCGCCGGCGCGTTCGCGACCGCGCCCTCCAGCGCCAACGCGCGACCGTTCTTGAGGACGACGACGATGGGCTTGCCGACCTTGGCGACCGCCTCCGCCAGTTCCTGCTGCGGCTTTGGAACGACGATGTCGGCGCGCGACTGGGCCTCGCCGGACATGCCCTGCGATTCACCGATGGCGAGCACGACGATGTCCGCCTGCTGCGCCGCCGCGACGGCCTGATCGATGCCGCCCGGAATGGCCTGATCCACCTTCGAGCCTTCGGCGATGATGACGCTGTTTTTGTCCGCAACTGCTGCGCGGACGCCGGTCGCAAGATCGACCGCCTTTTCGTCCGTTCCATAGACGACCCACGGACCGACAAGGTCATGCTGCCCGCTCGCGAACGGGCCGATCAGCGCGATCTTCTTGCCGGAGCGCGGCAGCGGCAGAAGGTCGCCGTCGTTCTTCAGCATGACGATCGACTTGCGGCCGGACTCGCGCGCGATGGCCCGGTTGCGCGGAAGCATTGAGCGCGACGTCTCACGCTTTTCATCGATGCGGCGGAACGGATCCTCGAACAGTCCGAGCATCGCCTTCATCGCCAGCACTCGGCGGACCGAGGTATCGAGCAATTCCTGCGGCACTTCGCCGCTCTTCACCAGGTCAGGCAGATGCTGGCGATAGAGGCCGCTCTGCATGCTCATGTCGACGCCTGCGAGGAAGGCGAGCTTCGCGGCGTCGCGCCCGTCCTTGGCATAGCCATGTTTGATCATCTCTTCGTCGCCTGTGTAGTCGGACACGACGAAGCCCTGGAACCCCCACTCGCCGCGGAGCACCTCGGTCATCAGCCAATGATTGCCGGTCGCGGGAATGCCCGACAGCTCGTTGAACGAGGCCATCGCCGACAGGGCGCCTGCGTCAAAACCGGCCTTGTACGGCTTGAGGTAGACTTCACGGAGCGTGCGCTCCGACAGATCGACAGTATTGTAGTCCATGCCGGATTCCGCCGCGCCATAGGCAGCGAAATGCTTCACGCAGGCGAGGAAATGCTCGTTCGACTTGAGGTTGGCGCCCTGGAAGCCCTGCACGCGCGCAGCGGCGAACAGGCTGCCCAGCAATGGGTCCTCGCCGCCGCCTTCGACGCCGCGGCCCCAGCGCTGATCTCGAGCCACGTCGACCATCGGCGAGAAGTTCCAGTCGATGCCCGCACCCGACGCTTCGAATGCTGCGACCTCGGCGGTGCGGCGCGCCAGCTCGGGCTCGAAGCTCGCGACTTCGGCCAGCGGCACGGGGAAGATGGTACGGTGGCCGTGAATGATGTCGGCGGCGAAGATCAGCGGGATCTTCATCCGCGATTCCTTCATCGCCGCGTTCTGCATGATGCGCGCCATGCGCGCGCCATTGCCGTTGAACACGCCGGTGAGCTGACCCTTGCGCGCCTCGTCGACCTGTTGCGGAAAATTGCTGTTGCTCGGAGGATTCAGCGCCGCCGCGATGCCACCGCCCCAGGCAGACGCCATCAAACTGAGCTGGCCCGCTTTCTCCTCAAGCGTCATTCGCGCGATCAGGCTGTCCACGAACGCCGGAACTTCCAGCCGGCCCGCCGTCTGCAGGAGCGCGCGTGCCGGGCTTGCCAACCAAGCGGCAACGGCGCCCGCGCCCATAAGCGTGGCCCTGCGCGAAATGCGCGTATCGAGCATTCTCTCTCCCCTTCTCTTGCGCTCTGCTTGGCGCTCCGAGCAATCGCCGGATCAGAGCCCTTGACCTGGTTTGTAACCGGTTACATGACCCAGCAAACTGGTAAATGCAATCGGTCAGCCGGTGACATTTGTCCCAACCGCCGCTCATAAGGAAGGCATGGCAGACGCGACGATCCGCGATGTGGCACGCCGCGCCCAGGTTTCGGTCGCGTCGGTCTCGCGCGTCCTCAACCGGCTCGAGAATGTCAGCGAGGAAACGCGCAACCGGGTTACCGACGCCGTGCGCGAACTGGGCTACGTTCCGCATGCCGGCGCCCGCAGCCTGAGCCTTGCAAAGACGAATGCGATCGGCGTCGTCCTCCCGGATTTCCACGGCGAGTTCTTTTCCGAGATCGTGCGCGGAATGGATCGCGAGGCGAGCCGCCACGGCTACATGCTGCTGCTTTCCAACGTTCATGCCGGAAGCGAGCAATCGGCGAACGCGATGCGCGCGATGCGCGGCCGCGTCGACGGCTTGGTGATCCTTGCCCCCCACCTGACGGAGGACGAACTCGCCGACGCGGTTCCTGCGCGAACTCCGGCCGTGCTTATCAACACGCGCGGCGTTGCCGGAGGGCACCCGGGAGTGCGGCTCGACAATGCCGCAGGAGCAGAAGCCGTTGCCGAGCACCTCATCTCGCTTGGGCGCAAGCGGATCATCCACATTGCCGGCGCCGCCGGGAACATCGATGCGATCGAGCGCGCCGATGCGTTCAAGGCTGCATTGGAAAAGCACGGCGTCGCGGGCGAGACCGTGCAAGGCGACTTCTCCGAGGAATCGGGCGAAGCGGCGATCGAGGCTTTGATGAAATCCGGCCGCAAGTTCGACGCTGTATTCGCCGGCAACGACATGATGGCGAGTGGCGCCTTGCAAGCGCTCAATCGGGCCGGCGTTCGCGTGCCCGAGGAGGTTGCGGTGGTCGGCTTCGACGACATTCCGCTGGCGCGTCACATCGGTCTCACCACCGTGCAGGTTCACATCGCCGAACTCGGCGAGCGGGCGCTGGACCGGCTTCTCGCAATCCTCGCGGGCGACGAAGATTCCGGCGGGCAGGAACTCCACAAGCCTGAGCTCGTCATTCGTTCAACCACAGACCCGAAAGCCAGATCACGTTGATATCTCTCGACCGTCGCACGCTTCTCCAAGGTTCATCGCTGCTGATCGCTGGAGGTACGCTTCCGGCGTGCACGTCGATCACCTATTCCTCGCCCGGACGCACTCTTCCCGCCTTCTACGAGGACATCGAGCAGCGGACCTTCCGCTTCTTCTGGGAGACGGTGAACCGGAAGAACGGGCTGGTCCCCGACCGCTGGCCGACTCCCGCTTTCTCAAGCATCGCGGCGGTTGGATTTGCGCTTCCGGCGTACGCCATCGGTATCGAGCGTGGATGGTGCACCCGCGCAGAAGCGCGCGACCTGACGCTGACGACGCTCCGCTTTTTCTGGAACGCGCCGCAGGGGCCGGAGCCGACCGGCACCGCCGGCAACAGGGGCTTTTTCTATCACTTCCTGAACATGGAGACGGGCCTTCGGCATCGGACGACCGAGCTATCGAGCGTCGACACGACGATCCTGCTGCTGGGCATCCTGTTCGCCGGCCAATATTTCGACCGCGACGACGCTGCCGAACGCGAAATTCGTAAGCTCGCTCAGGCGATCTACGCGCGTGCCGACTGGAACTTCTTCCGCTCCGATGGACGCTCGCCGATCTCCATGGGGCAACATCCGGAGGAAGGCCTGATTTCGGCGAACTGGGTCGGTTACAACGAAGGAATGATGGTCAACATCCTGGCGCTTGGTGCGCCTGTGCATGCGGCCCCTTCCAACCTTTGGGAGCAATGGACAGCACCCTATCCGCGCTTCTGGCGCGGCGAGGGAGCGACGCGTCGCCTCGCCTTCGCGCCTTTGTTCGGCCACCAGTACAGCCACATCTTCATCGACTTCCGCGGAATTTTCGATGCGCCGATGCGCGCGGCGCGCTTCGATTATTTCGAGAACAGCCGCCGCGCGACCTACGCCAATCGCGCATATTGCACCGCCAATCCGATGCGCTGGAGCGGCTATTCCAACCGCATCTGGGGTCTGACCGCCTGTGATGGGCCGGGCAGCTTCAGGCTTCCGTTCAAGGGTGAGGAACGGAGATACTACGGCTATGCGGCTCGTGGTCCTCTCGGTGAGCCCGACCAACTCGATGACGGGACATTGGCGCCAACGGCGGCGCTTGGCTCGCTCCCCTTCGCTCCGGAAATCGCAATCCCGACGGCTGAAGCCCTGCTCGCCGATCACGGCCCACGAATCTACGACCGCTACGGGTTCCGGGACAGTTTCAACCCGAGCTTTACCTACGCGAACGTGAAGGTGGAAACCGGGTCGGTCGATCCGCAACATGGTTGGGTCGCGACGGATTACCTCGGAATCGACCAAGGGCCGATTCTGCTGCAGGCTGCCAACTACCGGAATGACTTCGTCTGGCGGACGATGCGGCAAGTGCCCGCGATCCGGCTCGGCCTGAAGCGGGCCGGATTCAGCGGCGGCTGGCTCGGCTGATCAGCGCATCTTCACGACGCGGCTGAGCTTCGACACGCCCGTCTCGTTGAACGCCTCCACCGCGACCCAATAGGGCACGCCCTTGTTCAGCGATCGCAGATCCTTCTGCAAAGTCGCGGCATTGCCGAGTTCGTCCGCCCAAAGCTGGTAGGTCTGCGTCAGGCGGTCGGAGCGGGTACCGAATCGGACATTGTAGCCGACCGCTCCCGAGACCTTCGCCCAGCGGATGGTTGCGTCGCGCTGGTCCTGATGGCGCTGGCCGACGACCACCCCCGGCGTCGACGGTGCGCGGCCGTCGGCATTGCCGAACACGCGTATGTCGCTGACGGCGAGGTTCGCCGCGCCGACGTGGCCGTTCACCCAGCGGACGAAGCGGGCGCGCACCGGCTGCGGAAGTTCGACATACGCATTGGGCCGGTCGCGGCGCCGGCCGTCGGGTTTCGCCAACGGCTGCCAATTCCTCCCATCGAGCGACTGCTGGAGCTCGAAATCCGTGTAGATGTCCGGAGCATCGGCGAAGCGGCCCGATTTGTAATCGGCATAGTTCACCTGAACCGCCCGCACCGTCTTCGCCGCGCCTAGGTCGACGGTCAGACTCTCGCCGGGCTTGTTCTGCGACGCGACCCAGAAGGTCCGCGGGTTCTCGTCCGTCGCGCGGTCCGCGGCAAACTCGCCCATCGTCGAGGAGGCCGTGACCGGCTTGCGATAGGACAGTAGCATCCAGCCCGTGAACAGGCTGTTGGGGTCGCTGACCTTCGTGGTCGGCATGTATTGCGGGAAGTCCTGGAAGCGCGACGAGGCCCACATCTGACCGTCCGCCTCGAACTTGGTCGGAAACATGTTTATGCGCCGCTCGAACGTCCAGTTGTAGCCGATCCACGGCGTGCCGGTGTTCCACCAATTCCCATAATTGTCCTGGAAAGTGGAGCCGTGGCCCGCGCCCTGGACGAACCCGCCCGGCTTGTACGCGATCGGGTTGTACTCCGCGTAGCTGAACGGCCCCAGCGGCTTGTCCGACACATAGGTGCCGTTGGCGTAGGCGTTGAACTCGGTCCCCGGCGCTCCGTACTGCAAATAATATTTGCCGTTGTGCTTGGTGACCCAGGCGCCCTCGACATAGGGCTTCGTCTTCTGTCCGTTGGCGAGCAGTTCGTTGTGGTCCTGCCCGAACCGCTCCCAGCCATGCTCCTCGGGATGGAGGTTGAAGAGGGTGGTCGCCTTGCCCTTGTAGATGAGCTTGCCGTCCTTGAACTCGATCTCGATGCCGTAGATCGGAAAGACATTGCTGCTGTTCCAGTAGAGATACCAGCGGCCGTCATCGTCCTTCAACAGTCCCGGATCCCAAGGCCCCGGCGGAATCTCGCCCGGCTTCATCTTTTCGGGATATTTGTCGTCCGCCGCGCCCGGCAGATCGGGCATGGACCGGACAAGAAAGTCCAGCTTTCCGGTTTCCGGCGCAGTCGTAACGAGGATCGATCCGGGACGTGTGAAGGACATCGACGGCCAGATGATGAGACGGTCTCCGTCGGAGGCCACCGCGGGCGCCACAATGCCGCCGAATGGCCAGCGTGACGGCGTGATGAAAGTCCAGTCGATGAGGTTGGTCGAACGCCAGTAACCGTCGGCCAAAGTCTGGAATAGGTAGTAAGCGCCCTTATGGCGAACGATCGCGGGGTCGGCTCCGGTGCGGTAGCTGACGCCGTTGTTCGTCTGCTCCCAATTGTAGCGATAATCGACGTCGACAGGGTTGATGTAGGTCCTCTTCTCCGCCGCGGCGGAAGTCCCGAGCACTGCAACGCAACAGCCAATCAACAACCCAAACCCACGCATTTCAGAAATTCCTCAATGTCCACGCACAAAGATGTTCGCCGTCAGCCGCCCCTCGCGAGGGTCTTCGCTGAAGCTCATGCCGGGCGGAATGATGCCCGAATGGAGCAGGCTGCCCTGGTAGATGACGAGCCGGTCCACGACGCCTTCAACCGCGCCGATCTGCTCATAGAACTGGTTCGACCCGTGAATGTATCCGGAGTCCTTCGGGAGCATCGCAGCTTCCTTCTCGGCCGTCATGACGAAGCGCGCGATATTGGCTTCGGTGACACGCTCGATTCCGGTCGAGCGCTGGCGGTAGAAAGCCGTGCCGGTGCCATCGGGAATTCGAAGATAGTGCAGCAGCGCAAAATACTTCTGATCGGTTGAATCGAAGTGCGGTGCGCGTTGGGCTTCACGAAGCTCCAACGGTTTCGCGGTGACCATCGAGAAGCTCGCCTCGAGCAGATCGAACCCGTCCACGTCGAACGCTCCCGCAATGAATTGCGCGGAACGTTTGCAGAGATCTTCGACATAGTCGTTTGCCGGCCCATCAACGCGATCGACCACTCGGCGCAGGCCGGGATAGTAGCTGTCGCGATTGATCGGCGGAAATGGCGCAAGCGCCTCCGAGGCCGCGACGGCCTGATCGCAAGAGCCGCAGAAGTTGTCGATCACCACAACCGGGCTCTGCATCGAACCCACGCGACGCAGCTCGGGTTTCACCGAAACCTCCCCACCCCCGCGTTAAACGAAAACGGCGGGCCCGAAGACCCGCCGCCCCTTTTCCCTTAGAACTTGTAGCGAAGACCAGCCTGGAACGAGCGCTGATCGCCGGCAATCTGGCTGTTCTCGATCCGCGGTGCCGGATCGCCGCCACCTGCGCCCCATGTCGAGTAGCTGCGGTTCAGCCAGTTGAAGACGTTGAAGACCTGGAAGTCCGCCGTCAGCTCATGGCCGCCACCCCACGGCATCTTGAACGTCTTGGCAACGCGAACGTCCAGCCGCTTGTAGCCGATATCCTTCTTCGGGAAGAAGCGGCCGCCCATGTTGGCGAAGCAGCAGGCACCTTCCGGCACCGTCCCAGTCAGACCGTTCCACGGAGCGATGATATTGCCGAACGCGGGGCCAGACTTCAGGTCGAGCTGACCCGAAAGGATGATGCCGAAGGGCGCACGATAATTGACCGACGAAACCCACATCCATTTGTGGACGCCGTTCACCTTGTTCCAGCCGTAAGTGTTGAGGGCCGGACCGTTGAAGAACTCGTCGCTGTTGAGTTCCTGAGCAACGTTGGACCTTGCGCTCTGGATGGTCAGTGCCGTGGTGAAGCCCCAAATCGACTGATCGGTGAACGGCTTTTCGGCAGTGAAGTAGACCGCGTTGTAATTCGCCTTACCGTTGCTGAGGCCACGGTTGAGTTTTCCGGCGAAGCCCGTGAGCTGTCCGTTCGTTGCCGGACAGTTCGGGAATGGGCCATTCGGCGTATTGTCGATGATCCATTGATCGCCGCCGTTGGAGCACCCGATTACCGCGCCAGTCCCGTCACGCTGCAGCGCTACCGTGAACCAGCCATTCGAATAGAAGTTCGCGCGGGCAAACATCTGAATGTTGTGCGACCGGATATGCGAGAAGGCGAGCGAGGTCTGAATGCCACCGAAGCGCTTGCGCAGACCCAGCGTGAACTGGTCCGAAAACGGCATCTTCGACTTGTTGTTCAGAACCCAAACCGAGCCACCGGAGAGCCCCCGTGCGGCTGCCGACTGCACCGCGAACGCCCGCAGATTGTCGGGGTCACGCAGGGCCTCCGTCCATTGCGCGCAATTCGCTGAGTTCTCGCCTGTTCCAGTTCCGAGGGCCGCGCCGCCTCCAGGGCAGAAGAACAGCGGAACTTCCTGAAACTGGTTCGTCAGCGCTTCGATCGCGCCCTGAATGAACAGCTGGCGATCGTAATAGCGGCCAGCGCCTCCGAAGAAGACGAGGTCGCGATCGCCGTGAAGATCGTAGGAAACCCCGAGCCTCGGCTGGAAAGCACCGTAGAACGGCTTGCGATTGCTGCCGTCCGAGATGAAGTCCTCAGGATCGATTCCGCGCGCCGCCCAACCTGGATAGTTGCGCAGCGCATTCGCGACTGCTGTCGGGGTGACATATTTGTTGTTGTTAGCGTTGGACTCATAGTCCCAGCGGAGACCGGCGTTGACGGTCCAATGGTTGTCAGGCTTCCATTCGTCCTGGACGTACAGACCGACCTGCGTGTCCTTCGCGTCAAGCGTCGCGTCCGGCTGTGTATTGATCTTTGCCTGGATCGGCTGCGCGGTATTGAAATCGAAACTCGCGGTGCACGGCGTGCCAACCGGGTTCCCGGTGCACGGGTTCGCAAAATAGTAGCGCCCGAGGAACCCGTTGATGACCGTTCGGCTGAGATCCAGTTTGACCACCTGACCACCGAACTTCAGCGTGTGCTTATCCATGCGCAGCGTGCTGTCGTTCTTGATCGTCCAGGTCTTCTGATTGTCGCCCTGTTCGAAGAAGTGGCCGCCTCCCACGATTCCCTCTGAGAACGCGACGTTGTCAGTGGGGCCGGGGTTCAGAAGAACGAGCTCGGGCCCTGGCTCGACGCTGGGCGTATCCTGCGTAGCCTTATCGTAAGAGATATTGAGCTGGTTGAGGAACTCGCCGGCATTGTGCCGCCACTGCAGCTGATAGCGGTCCTGGTCAGTCCGGATTCGACGGCCGTGACTCTCGAGTGCGTTGCCCGAGATGTCGGCCAGATTATCCTCGCGCCGCAGGTAGCCGATGAGGTTGACCGTGTCCTCGTCGGTTATGTAGCCGGTGAGCTTGCCGAAATAGAGGCGCTGCTTGAAATCCTCGCCCTTGGAGATGTTGGTCAGCGAAGTGAGGCTCTGCGGGAACTGATCCACGGGCACCGTGCCGGTCGTGGTCGGACGCAGCTGGGTCGTACCTTCTGCGGCAACATAGAAGTGCAGCTTGCCCGGAATGATCGGCCCGCCAAGCTCGCCGCCGTACTGCTTGCGGTTATAGTCGGCTTTGTCGACGTTGTTCTTCTTGTCGAAATAGGGCTGCTCGATGAAGCTCTTCGGCTGGAACTCGATGAAGGCCGAGCCGTGGAAGTCGTTGCCACCGGTCTTGGTGATGGCGCTGATTACCGCCGAACCTGCCTGGCCGGTTTCCGCGCCGAAGTTCTGGGTTTCGACGACATATTCCTGAACCGCAACCTGCGGGAACGGGTTACCGAGGCCGAAATTCTGCCCGAAGATTCCGCCGTGGTTGATCGGGTTCTTGAAGCTCATGCCGTCGAGGAAGACGTTGGTGAACTGCGAGGCGAGACCGCCGGCCTGAACCTGGGCATTGTCGCCAGGTGTCACTTGAACACCCGGGGCGAGGGCAGCGAAGCTCAGGAAGTTGCGCTTGTTCTGCGGGAGATTTTCGATCTGTGCCGGGGTGATGTTGGTCGAAACCGTCTGGGTGCGCACCTCGCGGAGCCGGCGACCGGTAACGACGACCGCGCCACCTTCCGGAGCCTTAGGGAGAAAATCGACGACCGCAGTTTGGCCGACCAGCAAGGTCGTCTGCTGCGAGTCACGTCCTTCGACCGCGATGTCGTAGGTCGACGGCGTGAGCCCGAGGATCGTGTAGTTGCCCGTTGCATCAACCGTCCCAACCGCCTTGCGGCCGGTGTTCGTGTCGGTGGCGACGACCTGCGTTCCGGCAGACGCGCCTTCGACTCGGCCTTGCAGAGTCGCAGTTTCCGACTGCGCGTATGCGGGGGTTGCGACCAAGAGGGACGCAGCGATTGCAAATGCGGAAATTCCGTTTGCAAGCTGGCGCTTGCTGTAGATCGTGCTCACTAGCCCCTCTCCCCAGGTGCGTGTGTAACCGGTTACAAAACAGCGTCTGCAACCTTGCTGTTGGATGAATGAAAGCCGGTCGCGCAAGCGAAGTCAATTGGGCCTGCGCCTCCAGCGCCACACTTGGCCCGCGTTGTGCTTTTCAAGACACGCGGCGAGCGGCCTGCCTACCGATGCGCTTCCGCCAGATTGTGCATGATGTTGGGGGTCGGAGCGATGGCCTGGGCGCTGCTCGTCGGAAGTCGTGAAACGAATTCGCCATGGTCGGGCATCTGATCGGCGACGTCCGCGATGACTTCGGCGATGTCGCCCAGGAAGCCCACGATCTCCTCGGTCGGAACGAATTGCGACACCGGATCGGCCTTCGCCTCGAAGCCCTGACCCAAGAGAACCTGCACCCAGCTTTCCTCTGCGAAAAGCTCCGCGGCGCTGTGCTTGAAGAAGCGCCCGGACGATCGAAACAGGTCGTATCGTTCGTTGAGGCTGTCCGGCACGTCCATCGTGCGGACATAGTCCCAGAACTCTTCTCCCGTTCGCCGGGTGACATTGTAGTGAGCGATGATGAAGTCGCGGACGTCCTCGAACTCGAACCTCGCCTGCCGGTTATATTCGTTGATGTCGGCCTGCGAGAATCCGGTTCCGGGGAACAGCGCCAGCAACTTGTGAATGCCGGTCTGGATCAGGTGGATGCTCGTCGATTCCAGCGGCTCGAGAAAGCCTGACGAGAGCCCGATCGAGACGACGTTCTTTTCCCATGCTTTCGAGCGCAGGCCCGGAGCGAAGCGAACTGGGCGTGGATCGGCCTGAGGCGCGCCGTCCAGAGTCGACAGCAGAGTCGCGGCAGCGTCGTCGTCGCTGATCAAGTTCGACGAATAGACGTAGCCGTTGCCGATCCGGTGCTGCAGCGGAATGCGCCATTGCCAGCCTGCCGAGCGCGTCGTGCAGCGCACGTAAGGCGTGACTGGCGAAACGCTTTCGCACGGAACTGCGAGGGCACGGTCGCAAAGCAGCCACTTGTTCCAATGCTCATAGCCGACGCCGAGCGCATCGCCGATCAGGATCGCCCGCATGCCTGAGCAATCGACGAACAGGTCCGCCTCGATCGTTCGGCCATCGGTGAGCTTCACCGCGGTGACGAAGCCGCTTTCCGGGTCCTGGATGACCTCGACGATTCGGCCCTCGACCCGCTTCACTCCACGAGCCTCGCTTTCGCCGCGCAAGAACCGGGCGAACAGCGATGCGTCGAAATGATAGGCATATTCGAGGTCGGCGGCGGGCGAGTTCGGGTTGCGCTTGTCGGGAAACGAGAAGCGGTTCCTGAGCGATGCAGCGCCGGCGATCGAATAATTGTCGAAGCTCGTCACCGAGCCGGGTGCACGCTCACGCGCGGCCAGCCAGAGCTGATGCGGGTGAAGCCACAGCATGTCGCGTCCGATCTTGCCGAAGCCGTGGATGTAGCTCTCGCCCTCCGCGCCCCAGCCGACGAACTGGATGCCAAGCTTGAAGGTCGCCTTGGTCTCGCTGATCATTTTCAGCGGGTCGATTCCCGCGAGCGCCAGATAATTGCGGATGTGCGGGATGGTCGCTTCGCCGACGCCGACCGTTCCGATCTCTTCCGACTCGACGAGCGTGACGTCCACCTGGCTGAGCCATTGCGAAATCACCGCTGCGGTCATCCAGCCGGCCGTGCCGCCACCGACAATGCAAACCTTCCGTACGGGTTGATCGCCGCCTGCCATTGTCCTGCCCCTCGATTCTCAGCGTGGGTTAATCGGCGTTTCGATAGGCGGCAATGTCACCTGGAAGAGACTCACCATGAGGATTGTCTTCGTCAGCATCGCCGCCGCCCTCGCCGGCTGCACTGCGCCGCCGCCTTCGGCGAGCAATGCTCCGATCGCTGAAATCGCCGGAAGGATCGCCGGCCCGGTCCAGCGCTGCGTCACTCTGACCCAGAGTGAAGGACTGCATGCCGCCAATCGCAGCACGCTCGCGGTTCGCACGGGCAAGACGGTCTGGATCAACCAGATGCAGGACGGGTGCAGCGGATTTGGCCAGTGGGATGTGCTCGTGACCGAGCCGCTCGGAACGCAATATTGCCGCGGCGACCTGGTCCGGTCGTTCGACTCGGTCAGCAAGATCCCCGGCCCGAGCTGCCGCCTCGGCGATTTCATCCCCTACACGCGAGGTTGATTGCGACGGGCTCTGCGGGCCTCTAGGGAGCCCGCGTGAAACCTATCCTTCTTGCCGCCCTACTGCTCGCGTCGTGCAGCAAAGGCGGCCCGCCTGATGTCCGGATTTCCGATGCATGGGCGCGGGAGACCGTCTCCGGCCAGACCTCGACTGCCGCCTACATGATCCTGAAGAACGAGGGCGCTGGCGACGACCGGCTGGTGAGCGTTTCGGCCGAGGCCCCCGCGATGGCGATGCTTCATTCCTCTGAAAGCTCGGATGCTATTGCGCGAATGCGGCCGTTGGATTCGGGGTTGGCCGTCCCGGCGGGCGCCACGATTGAGCTGAAGCCGGGTGGGACGCATGTCATGGTAATGGGCCTTCGCGCTCCCCTGAACGTAGGCGACACGCTCAAGCTGACCATGCGCTTTGAAAAGAGCGGCGAACGACCGGTGGATGTTCGCGTGACCCCAGCATTTGGCCCGGGGCCCCGCCGATGAGCCGGGTCAGAATCATCCTCTGGGCGCTGGTCGCCGTCGCGCTGGTTGCGTTCGCATTCCTGTCGTTCCGGCCCGCGCGCACGCCCGCGCCGCAATCGCAACCGATGGTGATGAGCAGCATCGGCGGGCCGTTCACGCTTGTCGGATCGGACGGGAAGCCCTTCTCGAGCGCGAAGCTTACCGGAAAGCCCTACGCAATCTTCTTCGGCTTCACGCACTGCCCGGATGTCTGCCCGACGACCCTCGCGAGAATGGTCAGGCTTCGCCAGGAACTCGGCGCCGGCGACCGGCCTTTCGAGATCGTCTTCGTCACCGTTGATCCGGAACGTGACGGACCGGCCGAGGTCGGGAAATATGCCGAGTTGTTCAACAGCCCGATCACTGGCCTGACCGGCTCACCCGCTCAGATCGAGCAGATGAAGAAGCAGTTCGGGATCTTCTCAAAGAAGGTGCCGGACGGAAGCGGCGACTATTCCGTCGACCACACGTCAACCGTCCTGCTGTTCGATCGCAGGGGCGGTTTCGTCGCGACCATCGCCCCCGAAGAGCAGGACAGCGCGGCGCTGGCGAAATTGAAGCGGATTACCGCTTAAGAACGCGCTCAAGCAGCCGATCGATGGCCGCCACCGCTTCCGGCTCGTCTAGGTCCGGCGCGTGGCCGACGCCCTTCACGGTGACGACTTCGACATCCGGGATTTCCTTGGCCATGCGATCCGCAGCGGGACCAGGCAGCAGATCGCTATGCTCTCCGCGCAAGACCAGGACGGGCCGGTCGCCAAGCGCCCTGTAATAGGGCCATGCGTCCTTGATCTCACCCGTATTCCCAGCCTCGAACGGTTCGGCGATCTTCATGTCGTAGTCGAACTCGACGCCGCCCTCCGTCTGGCGACAAGCACGCTTCGCAAAGCGCACCCAGGCCGCATGGTCGTATGCCGGATAGACGTCACCCGCGCGTTGCTGCAGCCGGTCGGCCGCGTCATCCCAATCGCGGAAGAGAACTTGCTTCCCGACGTAGGACTTGATCCGGTCGATGCCGCTCAGGTCGAGCTCGGGCCCGACGTCGTTCAGAAGCGCACCCGCGATCCGCTGCGGCGCAACGGTCGCGATGATCATCGTAACCAGACCGCCGAGCGACGTGCCCATGAAGAGAGCTTGTTCGATTCCGAGCTCGTCGAGCAGCTGGAGCACATCCGCGGCATAGTTCGGCGGATGGTAATGCGAGCTGTCCGCGTCCCACTCGCTCATGCCGCGACCGCGGAAATCGACCGCAAGGACGCGCCAATCGCCCGCGTAGCGCCCGGCCACATTTTCGAAGTCGCGGGCGTTTCGGGTCAGACCGTGGAGCATGAGTAGGGGCGGACGATCCGCCGGTCCGTCGTAATCCCGGTAGTGCAGCTTCAGTCCATCGCGGCTTGTCCAGTATCGATCGGCCCATGCCTGCGTTTGCGGTTTCGTAATATCCATTCAGCCCGTATCGCCAGCTTGTGCCGACTGCGCAATCCTACCGTCCGGAACCCGGGATAATCGGACTCGGGGACGCCTATTATGATGCGGTTGAGCCGGCACGCTTTCCCCAGTGCATCCCGCGCTTCGTCAATCGCCGATGGGCGGATCGGATCGGGCTGGATCTGACCGACGACCAATGGGCGGCGCATTTCTGTCGGTTCGAGCCGCTGCCGGATAATTTGAAGCAGCCGCTCGCGCTCCGTTACCACGGGCACCAGTTCCGCGTTTACAATCCGGAGATCGGCGACGGCCGAGGGTTCACCTTTGCGCAGCTGCGCGACGATCGCGACCGGCTGCTCGATTTCGGCACCAAGGGATCGGGCCAAACGCCCTTCAGCCGGACTGCCGACGGGCGGCTCACGCTCAAGGGCGGTGTCCGCGAGGTTCTGGCGACTGAAATGCTCGAAGCGCTCGGGGTGAATACATCGAAGACCTTCGCCTTGTTCGAAACGGGCGAGGAGCTGGTTCGTGGCGACGAGCCCTCGCCTACCCGATCATCCGTTCTGACCAGGCTCAGCCACGGCCATATCCGCATCGGCACGTTCCAGCGGCTGGCCTTCTTCGGCGAGGTCGAGAACATCAACGCCTTGGTCCGTTACTGTCTTGAGCAACTCTACGCCGAACAGCCGGTCGAGCACCCCGGACAGAATGCGCTTCGACTGTTCGATCTCGTGGCGAGCGCAACCGCCAAGCTCGCGGCGAGCTACATGGCCGCCGGTTTCGTCCACGGCGTGCTCAACAGCGACAATATCAACGTCTCCGGTGAGAGCTTCGATTACGGGCCGTGGCGGTTCACGCCAGAGTGGGATCCCGACTTCACCGCCGCCTACTTCGATCATTACGGACTCTATTCGTTCGGTCGCCAGCCCGAAGCGATCCACTGGGACCTGGTCCAATTCGCGGGGTGCATGTCGCTGGTCGCCGAAGCGCCGCCTCTATCAGACATGCTCTCCGGCTGGTCCGAACGCTTCGAGGACGAACTCGTCGCGGCCCTCCTGCTGCGTCTTGGCGTGGACAGCACGGATCGCCAGGCCGATCGCGACCTCGCGGCAGTATTGCTGAATGCGCTTCAGGCCCGGGAGGAGAAGATCGACCGTATCTTCTTCGATTGGCGCGGCGGCCGGGATCCCGGCGGAGAGCGATACGGGTCGGAGGCGTTCCGAGCGCTCGCGAAGGCGCTCGAAGGACGACAGCGGCCAGTCACCCATCCCTACTGGTTCGACCCTGAACCCTGCTCGATGCACATCGACGAGGTCGAATCCATCTGGTCGGCGATCGCAGAGAATGACGACTGGACGCCGTTCGAAACCAAGGTCGAAGCCATCCGCCGTATGGGCGACGCCATGGCCGAGCCGGGGCCACCCGCTTGACCGTTGAACCGCAACATGGTGAGGCGCGGTTAATGGTCGAAAAACTGGTGTCGACGGAACCGTCGACCGGCGCAGAACTGTGGTCGGGCGAGGTTGGCGACGCCGCCGCCGAGGTCGCTGCGGCGCGCGCCGCGTGGCCTGAATGGGCGGCTCATTCCGTCGCTTATCGCATCGAGACCCTTCGCCGCTTCGCGAATGTCATGCGGACGCAGACCAGCAATTTCGCGGGACTGATCTCGCGTGAGACCGGCAAGCCGCTGTGGGAGACCAAGACCGAGGTCGGCGCCGTCATCAACAAGGTCGAGATCTCGATCGCGGCCTATGCCGACCGGACTCCCCAGAAGAAGCTGGAGGCGGCGCTCGGTAGCAAGGTCGCGATCCGCCACAAGCCGCACGGTGTCCTGGCGGTGCTCGGCCCGTTCAACTTTCCAGCCCATCTTCCGAACGGCCACATCGTCCCGGCGCTGATCGCGGGCAATGCAGTCGTCTTCAAGCCGTCGGAAAAGACGCCCGCGAGCGGTGCCTTCCTGGTCGACTGCTATCGCGAGGCGGGCGTGCCCGAAGGCGCGATCCGGCTGTTGATCGGCGGACCCGAGGAAGGCAAGGCGCTGGCCTCGCAGCCCGGGATCGACGGCCTGCTGTTCACCGGCTCGGGCCGTGCCGGGAGCGCACTGCACAAGCAGTTCGCCGACACGCCGAGCAAGATCCTAGCGCTGGAGCTTGGCGGCAATAATCCGATTGTCGCCTGGAACGTGAAGGACCTCGACGCCGCGGCGTCGGTCATCGTCCAATCTGCATTCCTGTCCGCCGGCCAGCGCTGCACTGCCGCCCGCCGCCTCATCGTCGAGGACGGCAAGCATGAGGCTCTGATCGAGAAGATCACCAAGCTGATGGATCGCATGATCGTCGGCGACCCCTTCAGCGAGCCGCAGCCGTTCATGGGTCCCGTCATCGACAATTCCGCCGCGGACGGTCTGCAGGAGCAGTGGGTCGCTCTGATGATGAAGGGCGGACGCCCGATCCGCCGCCTCGAGCGGCCGATCGAAGACCGCCCCTTCCTGACCCCTGCACTGATCGACGTCACCGAAGCCCGCGACCGCCCGGACGAAGAGATGTTCGGTCCGGTTCTCCAGCTGATCCGAGTGAAGACCTTCGACGAGGCGATCGAAGAGGCGAACAACACGCGTTTCGGCCTCGCCGCCGGCCTCCTCGGCGGAAGCCCTCAGCAGTACGACAAGTTCTGGGCGAACGTGCGCGCGGGCGTGATCAACTGGAACAAGCCGACCAACGGCGCTCCCTCGACCGCTCCGTTCGGCGGGGTGGGAATGTCGGGCAACCACCGGCCGAGCGCCTTCTACGCCGCGGACTATTGCGCCTATCCCGTGACGAGCAGCGAGTCCGAGACGCTCCGCTCCGCGATCGGCGAAGGTCTGCGCGACCCGAATCTCCAGGAAGACTGAACTCTTTCAACAGCCGTAGCGTTCTAGCCGACGTGAGAGTTCATATCGGTATCGGCAAGGCCGTTGCGCTTGCCCTGTTCGCCCTTCCCTTAACCAGCTGCGGAAATCCGTTCGACCGCGATCCGAAGCAAGTCGATGCAGGGTCACTGGGAAAGGATGCAAACGCCGACGTTCGCGCCTTCTACGAGGCGCGGCAATGGCAGGCGGCGTGGGACGGGAAGGCCGAAAAGCAGCTCCAGCAAGTTCTCGACGGCGCCGCATCGCACGGCCTCAAGCGCGAGCTGTTCCTGAAAGGCGAAATCCCGGAGGACAAGCAAGATCGCGAGCTCGCCCTGACCAGGGCGGCGCTGGCCTACGCGTCGGCGCTCGCCCGGGGTTATTCGGATCCGAAAGCGCTTCCGAGACCCTACACGATCACGCGGCCCAAGGCGGACGTCGCCACTGGCCTGGCGAAAGCGCTGCAGGAGGACAAGCTGGCGGAATGGTACGCGTCGCTGCCGCCGCAGACCGATGAGTATCGCGCGCTCTCCCAGGCTTTCCTTCGCTATGCCCGCCTCAACGACGTCAAGGGCTCCGTCCCTGACGGAAAGACGATCAGGCCCGGCTCCAGCGATCCGCGCATCCCCGCCCTCGCCAAGGCGCTTGTCGCGAACGGCTATCTCGACGGCGAGCCTGGCGCGAGCCAGCGTTACTCGCCGGCCATGGTCACAGCGGTCAAGCGCCTGCAGGCCGAATATGGCTTGAAGCCGGACGGAATCGTCGGCGACGGAACGATCGCCATCCTGAACCGGGGTCCGGGAGACCGCGCCCGCCAGATCGCCGTCAATCTCGAGCGTCTGCGGTGGCTCGACCGCAACCCGCCGAACACACGGATCGACGTGAACACTGCCGCGGCGACCCTCGAATATTGGCGGGACGGGGCGCTCCGCGACCGCCGCAACGTGATCGTCGGCCAGCCGGACTGGGAGACCCCGGAGCTCGGGTCGCCGATCTTCCGGCTAGTCGCCCATCCCTACTGGCGCGTTCCGAAGTCGATCCTCGAGGACGAGCTCAGCAAGAAAAGCCCGCCCTATCTCGCCGAGCAGGGCATGGAATGGCGCGACGGCCGACTGGTGCAGCTTCCCGGTCCGAAGAACTCACTCGGCGACGTCAAGTTCGACATGCGCAACGACAACGCGATCTACCTGCACGACACGCCCGCCAAGCCCCTGTTCGGGATGCCCGAGCGGCACCGAAGCCATGGTTGCGTGCGGGTGCAGGACGCGCTCGGCTTCGCTTTGTTGCTCGCGCACGACGACGGGATCCTGATCCCCTTCCAGGAAGCGCTGATGAAGCCGGACGAGGAAGGCTTCGTGAAGCTCAAGAAGGAAGTTCCGGTGCGTCTGATGTACCGCACGGCGTTCTTCGACGATGGACAGGTTCGGATAGCCGACGACACCTACGGCTGGGACGACGACGTCGCCTACGCCCTCGGCTACGTCGGCCGGCCGCCCCGCGGCAAGGTGAAGCACGAAGGCGGCGACGTCGGGCCGTAGGCTCTAGTTGCGCATCTCCGGCAAGTAAGCGTCGTCCACGGCGTCGCTGAACTTGGTGATGCGGCTGTCGAACTTCATCCGGACGGTGCCGGTGGCGCCGTGACGCTGCTTGGCGACGATAAGGTCGGCGCGGCCGTAAATCCGGTTCATCTCCTCATGCCACGCCGCAAAGTCGGGATGGTCGTCGTCCGGCTTCTTCGCGGCGAGGTAATAGTCGCCGCGATAGACGAACCAGACCATGTCGGCGTCCTGCTCGATGGAGCCAGATTCACGAAGGTCGGAAAGCTGCGGCCGCTTGTCTTCCCGCTGTTCGACGGCGCGACTGAGCTGCGACAGCGCAAGCACCGGTAGCTCGAGCTCCTTGGCGAGCTGCTTCAGGCCGCGGCTGATCTCCGAAATCTCCTGCACGCGATTGTCGTTTCCGCTGCGGCCGGTGCCCTGCAGCAGCTGAAGGTAGTCGACCACGACGCAGCCGATCCCCTTCTGCCGCTTCAGCCGCCGAGCGCGGGTGCGCAATGCAGCGATCGTCAGGCCCGGCGTATCGTCGATGTAGAGAGGAAGACTTTCCAGCTCGGCAGCCGCGCGGGCGAGCTGACGGAATTCCTGCTGGCTGATCTTGCCCATGCGCAGGTTCTCGGAGCTGATGCCCGATTCCTCGGCAAGGATGCGCGTCGCCAGCTGGTCCGCCGACATTTCGAGGCTGAAGAAGGCGACCGGCGCGCCGGCCGATTTAGAAGGCTCGATCCCGTCCTCGATATCCCGCGAAAAGCGCTGCGCCGCCGCGAAAGCGATGTTGGTCGCCAGCGAGGTTTTGCCCATGCCCGGGCGGCCGGCGAGGATGACCAAGTCGGACTTATGCAGTCCGCCGACCTTGGAATTGATGCCCTCCAGCCCCGTCGTGATGCCGGATAAATGGCCGCCGCTGTTGAGCGCCTTCTCGGCCATCTGCACGGCAAGCTTCGTCGCATCGCCGAAGCTCTTGGCCTTGCCCTCGGCACCGCCTTCCTCGGCAACCTTGTAAAGCTCCGTCTCAGCCCGCTCGATCTGCTCGAGCGGAGCCACGTCCTCACTGGTGTCGAGCGCGCCCTCCACCAAATCGCGCCCGACACCGATGAGCGCCCGAAGCAGGGCCAGATCGTAGACCTGCGAGGCGAAATCCTTCGCGCCGATGATGGCGGCTCCAGAGCCGGTCAGCGTCGCCAGATAGGCGGGCCCGCCAAGCTCCTTCATGCTCTCGTCGGCTTCGAAGGAAGGCCGAAGCGTAACCGGGTTCGCGACCATGTTGCGGTCGGTGAGCTTCAGGATTGCGTCGTAGATCCGACCGTGCAGCGGCTCGAAAAAGTGATGCGCCTTCAGCCTCAGCTGCACATCTTCGACCAGCCGGTTGTCGATCATCAGGGCGCCAAGGAGGGCCGCCTCTGCCTCGACGTTCTGCGGCAGTGCTGCGGTTGCCACAGGTGCGGCGGACTCGGAGATACGGATTACTTCGGCCATGCTTCTCATTGGCCGTAGTTCGGCCACCCTCCAACGAGAACGAAAGTAGCACGGCGAGTCGCGGCTGTGGATAGAATGTGAGCCGTTTGATCGGCAGGTTCGGGGGAAGCGCCAATTTTGCTCGGCGAGCTGCATCCACAGAAAAAAGAAACGGCTGATTGAAGGCTGAAATTGTGGCCGTTACGCCACTCGCCCATGTCCATTCTCTCAGATCGCTGGATTCGCGAGCAGGCTCAATCTCACGGCATGATCGAGCCGTTCGTCGAGGCGCAGCGTCGCGAGGGGTGCATCAGCTACGGGCTCAGCTCCTACGGCTACGACGCGCGCGTCGCCGACGAGTTCAAGATCTTCACCAACGTGGATTCCGCGACGGTCGACCCAAAGGACTTCGCTTCCAACAGCTTCGTCGATCGTAAGACCGACGTCTGCATCATCCCGCCCAACAGCTTCGCGCTTGCCCGGACGGTCGAATATTTCCGGGTGCCGCGCGACGTGCTCGTCATCTGCCTGGGAAAGTCGACCTATGCCCGCTGCGGGATCATCGTGAACGTCACGCCGCTGGAGCCCGGCTGGGAAGGCCATGTGACGCTGGAATTCTCGAACACCACGCCGCTGCCGGCAAAGGTCTACGCCAACGAAGGCGCGTGCCAGTTCCTGTTCTTGGCAGGCAACGAGCCGTGCGAGGTGAGCTACGCCGACCGCGCTGGCAAATATATGGGCCAGCGCGGGGTCACCCTGCCAAAGCTCTAGCGAACGGCGTTCAGGTGGCGTCGTGGACCTCGGCCATCGGGCCGTTCTTCTTGATCGAGTCGATCGCGTTCTGCGCTGACGCCTTCGACTTGTAGGTTTCGGTCCAGAAGACCTTCTCGCCATTATACTCGAAGCTGGCGATATACTCGCCGTTCGAGGAGTGCTTGATCACGAACTTGTGTGCCATGGCGACCTCCTAACCTGCGTTAGTGACGATGGCGGCATGCGCCCACGGGATTGCAGTTTCAAGACGGTTGATCGATTGCGAGCCTGGTGACCCTCGATCAGGCACGACAGCTGGACGCTTCCGATCCGCTCCGAGAAGCGCGAGAGCGTTTCGTCTTGCCTGACGGCGCCATATATCTCGACGGCAATTCGTTGGGGGCTTTGCCAAAGGCGACGTCGCCGCACCTGTTCGACGTCATCGAGCGGCAGTGGGGCGAAGACCTCATCACCAGCTGGAACAGGCACGGCTGGATCGAGTGGCCGCAACGCATCGCCGCTAGGCTCGCGCCGATCGTGGGCGCAAAGCCGAACGAGCTGCTGATCGCGGATTCGACGACGGTCTGCCTGTTCAAGCTCCTTGGCGCCGCGGTCGCTGCACGGCCCGGCCGATCGACCATCCTGACCGAGCAGGGGAATTTTCCGACCGACGTCTATGCGGCCGAAGGGCTGATCAAGTTGTGCCCTGGGCTCGAGCTCAAAGCCGTTCCGGCCGCCGACCTTGCAGGCGCCTTGGACGAGGACACCGCAGTCCTCTTCCTGACCCACGTCGACTATCGCAGCGGCGCTCGCCACGACATGGTAGCCCTGAACGCGGCGGCTCATGCCGCGGGCGCGCTGACACTCTGGGATCTGTCGCACAGCGCCGGAGCGATCCGGCTCGACCTCAACGGCAGCGGCAGCAATCTCGCGGTGGGCTGCGGCTATAAATATCTCAATGGCGGCCCGGGCGCGCCGGCATTCCTGTTTGTCGCCGAGCAATTGCAGGACAGCCTTCAATCCCCGCTCTCCGGCTGGATGGGCCACGCCAGTCCGTTCGAATTTGCCTCGTCCTTCAGCCCCGCATCCGGAATCAACCGCTTCCTGACGGGTACGCCCTCCATCCTCGCCCTCGCCGCACTGGAAGCCGGGCTCTCCACGTTCGAAGGCGTCAGCATGGCCGCCATCGAGGCGAAGGCCGAGGCAATCTCGGCCTTCTTCATCGACGCGGTCGAACAAGGCTGCGGTGACGAACTCGCGCTGGCCAGCCCACGGGAACCCAGGGCTCGCGGCAGCCATGTCTGCTTCGCGCACCCGCAAGGCTACGCCGTGATGCAGGCGCTGATTGCCCGCGGGATCACCGGCGACTTCCGCCCGCCGGACCTGATGCGGTTCGGCTTCGCGCCGCTCTACAGCAGTTTTGAAGACGCGTGGCTGGCGGCAACGGCGCTCGGAAAGATCCTTGGAACCCGCGAGTGGGATCGGCCGGAATTTCTGCGAAAGCAGAAGGTGACTTGATCATTATGCAGGTCTTGTTCCGAAATGGGACAAGCCTTGGTTAAAAAATCGTTACCACAGATGTCACAATCTGAGTTAATATAACACATAGCCGCGACTCGGCTTGCGAGTCGTAACAGGGGCAGACCCCCCATCCAGGAGGTGTCGATATGCGAAAGCTAGTTTTGGGTTTGGTTGGTGCGACCGCACTTGCATTGGGATCAGCCGCTGGTGCGACTGTCACCATTGATTCATCGACGATGAACACGAGTGGACCGGACGTTGTCGGTGACATTCTCCGGATCAACTATCAGGACGGTCCGGGCTTGACGGATCCCTTCACCGAAACACTGACGTTCACCAACACCGATCCGGGACAGTATGTCCTAAGCCTGGTTACCACCTTTTCTTCGGTGGATTTCACCAGCGCGATCCTGACTGGCCCCAGCGGCCCGATCAATTTGGCAATTCAGTTCAACGACCCGACTTTCGAGCGCTGGACAACGGCAGAAATCGGTCTCCTAGCCGGGCAGTATACGCTCACAATCATGGGCAATGCTGGTGCTGACGGCCAGATGGGCGGCCACATCGACATCCGTGCCGTTCCAGAGCCGGCTACATGGGCGATGATGCTCCTCGGCTTCGGCGCAGTCGGTTTTGCGATGCGTCGCCGTCGTGCTCCGATTCTCGCGCAAGCCGCATAAACCAGGTTCAAACTGTCGAGGAAAAGGGCGGCTCGCTGAGCCGCCCTTTTTCGTTATGCCTGGACAGGCGCAGTCAGGACTTCATCAACGCCGGCTCGTCCTTCTTGGCCTGCGCCGCATGAGCGGAATCCTCCGCCAGCAGAGCCCGCGAGCGATGGATCATCTCGACCCAACCCGAGAAGGCGTGCGCAAGGACAGCGACAAGGTCCTTCAGCGACCCTTCCTTCAGGCAGCCGTCCGCGTCGAAACTGTCATCGTTGACGTGGCCCAGATAAGCTTCCGGCTGTTGCATCACCGGCATGTTCAGGAAAACCGCGGCCTGGCGGATCTGGTGGTTCGATCCGAAGCCGCCGATCGACCCCGGCGACACGGTGACGATTGCAGCGGGTTTCTTGTCGTACACGCTTTTTCCGTAGGGCCGGGAGCCGATATCGATCGCGTTCTTGAGACCGCCGGGGATGCCGCGATTATATTCCGGAGAGACGAACAGCACCCCGTCGGCCGCCCCCACCTGCTCCCGGAAGCGCACCCATTGCTCAGGCGGGTTCTCGTCGAGATCCTGATTGTAGAGGGGCAAATCGCCGATTTCGATCATCGAGCAATCGAGATTGTCGTTTCGGAGCGCGCAGATCGACCGCGCGACCTTCCGGTTGATGCTGTCCTTCCGAAGGCTGCCGACGAGGATCGCGATCTTGTAAGCCATGGCCCTTGCTCCTTTGTCCGTTCCAATGACGAGGCGAGGCAAAGGTTGCGACTGCCTCGTCAGGGTGCTCGCCGCGCGCGTTCGACGAGGTAGGCGTGCAGTGCCGCAATCTCCTCGTCGGTGAAGTGGCTGAAGGCCTTCCGCGACACGCCGGTCATCATCTTCAGCTCGCGGCCGGACGGCGGCAGCCCGGTGTGCATCAACTTCGTGAATGCCGGCAGATCGTAGCTGCCCGCCATGGCCAAGTCGGGCGCGATCGTTCCAGGCTCTGCTTCTTTGCCCGAGAGTGTGGAGCCATGGCAGCCGCTGCATACCGTCACGGCGATATGCCGGCCTGCGGCGAATTTTGGTCCAAGATCGGCAGCCTGCGCCGCCGCATAATCCTCAACCACCTGCGGAGCCATTTTGAACTGGCCCGTGGCAAGCCCGATCCGGCCGAGCGGTCCGACGCTGCGGGGGGGAGTCGATTGTCCGCCGGCGGGCGTCGCGCGGATCGCCTTGATCAGTGCGGCAACCTCGGCGTCCGTGAAGTTCGCATAGCTTTCGGAAGGCATCACGAGGAGCGATTCGCCTTGGTGGCCGATGCCCTGGCGTATGGCCTGCGCGAGTTGCTGATCGCTTGCCTGCTTTGCAACGAGCGTCAGGTTCGGCGCGTAGAGCGTCGCGACGTTCGGAATGTCCAGGAACTTGGTCCCGCGCAGGTCGGGACCGTGGCACTCGGCGCATGCGCGAGTGACGAGAAGGTGCTGGCCCTCCTTGATGCTCGCCTGCTCCATCGGGATCAGCCGCTCGGGCATCGGCTCGACCCGGGCATTCAGTTTCTGCGCCGAGGCGATCCAGACATAAGCTGCAGCCAGGATGATCAGCAGCAGCAGGACGCCTAGGACGTACCCCGTCCAACGCAGCAACTTCGCCATATTCAATGCCCCCTTTTTTGGCGGCCCATAGCGGGATTTAGCGGCGGCGGGAATCGTGACGGATGTTTAACGGTCTCCCACGCCGGCCGCGCACGCGATCGCGGCGTTCCGGCCTCGCGCGCGGGCCGCCGTAGCTTCCTTCCGGCAGCTCGAAGCGAAGCGAGCCGGATACCGGGTTGGCTTCGGCAAGCCTGAGCGTCAGGCGCTGGCCGACGCGATAGGTTTCGCCTGTTTCGTCGCCGACGAGCTGCCTCGCGGCCTCGTCGTAGCGGAAATATTCCTGGCCCAGAGTTTGCGCGAGGACGAGGCCATCTCCGCCCAGATCCTCGACCGTCGCGAAGAAGCCGAACGGCTGCACGCCGGTAATCCGGCATTCGACGAGCTGGCCGACCTGGTCGGCGAGGAAAGCGGCGACGTAGCGGTCGATGGTCTCGCGCTCCGCCTCCATCGCGCGGCGTTCGAGCATCGAAATCTGCTCACCGGTGCGCTCGAAGTGCTCGGCATCTTCTTGGGGAAGTCCCCCTTCGCCGAGCCTGTATGCACTTACGAGGGCACGGTGAACTAGAAGGTCGGCGTAGCGGCGGATCGGCGAGGTAAAGTGCGCGTAGGTTGCCAGCGCGAGGCCGAAGTGGCCCAGCCGCTCAGGGCCGTAACGCGCCTGCATCTGGGTGCGGAGCAATTGCTCCATGATTTCCGCGCGGCCCGCCGAATCTCCGACCCGCTCGATGATGCGGTTGAAGGTGCCCGGCTTGATCACCTGGCCGAGCGCGAACTCGAGATCGAAGGTCGCGAGATAGTCCTTCAGCGCGACCAATTTCTCACGGCCCGGCGCTTCGTGGACGCGGTACATGACCGGCGCCTTCTTCGCCTCCAGCGCGCGGGCGGCGGCGACGTTCGCGGCGATCATGAAGTCCTCGACCAGGCGGTGTGCCTCGAGCCGGTCGCGCGGGGCGATGGAGGTGATGCGGCCCTTCTCGTCGAGCATTACCCGCCGCTCGGGAATGTCGAGCTCGAGCGGTTCGCGCTTGTTCCGGGCTGCGAGGAGCGCACGCCATGCGCCCCAGAGCGGCTGGAGAGCGGTGCGAACCAGCTCGGCAGGGACCGCGCCTTCGACTTCCGGCATCGAGCAGGTCGGCGAGGAGACGTCGCCCCTCGCTTCTCCTGCCGCGTCGATCGCGGCCTGCGCGTCTTCGTAGGCAATGTTTGCAGCGACGCAAATCTTCGCTCGTGAAAATCGCCAGCTCTTGAGGCTGCCATCCTTGGCGATCTTCATGTGGCAGGCCATCGCCGCCCGCACCTGCCCTTCCTTCAAGGAGCAGATGTCGGCGGACAATTCCTCCGGAAGCATCGGCACCACGCGGTCGGGGAAGTAGACACTATTGCCGCGCGCCCTCGCCTCGCGGTCGAGCTCGGAGCCGGGGCGGACGTAGAAGCTGACGTCGGCGATAGCGACGATCGCCTTCCAGCCGCCCTTGTTGTCCTCGTCATCGTCGGGAGCGGCCCAGATGGCGTCGTCATGGTCGCGGGCGTCGGCGGGGTCGATGGCGACGATCGGAAGGTGCGTGAGGTCCTCGCGCTCCCCGAGCGTCTGCTTGGCAACGCGATGCGCCTCGTCGATCGCCTCCTGACGGAACTCGTGCCTGAGGCCGTGCTTGTGGATAGCGATCAGACTGAAGCTCCGCGGTGCGAAGGGATCTCCGAGCACGGCGTCGACGCGGGCGGTCACCCGCGGCGGACGTCCGGAGACTTCGCAGAGGACGAGATCGCCGGGCTCGGCGTCCTTCAAATCGGCAATCGCCAGCTCGCGCCGCTCTTTCTTCTCGACGGGAGAAAGCCAGAAGCGTTCGCCCTCCTTGCGCACGACCCCGAGCACCAGCTCGGCCGAGCGCATAAGCTTCTTCATCGGGTGGGCAGCATAGCCCTGGCCGCGCTCCTCGGTCCGGGCGAGGATGCGGTCGCCGATGCCGAGTGCGCCGCGCCGGCCGCGCTCGAGAACGCGGAGGCGTGGAGGCGGTCCGTCGGCGTGCCACTGCTCGGGCACCGCGAAGATGTTGCCGCTGTCGTCGGCCTCGACGATCCGCAAAACGGTAACCTTCGGCACGCCGCCCGACTTGTGGAAAGCGCGGCCGGGGACACTGTCGATTAGACCCTCGTCAGCCATGTCCTTGAGCAAAGCTTTGAGCAGGATCTTGTCCTGCCCCGACAGGCCAAAGGCACGCGCGATCTCGCGCTTTCCCGCCGGCTGATCGGACGTCGCGATAAAGTCGAGGATCTGCTTGCGGCTAGGCAGACCGGGGGTCCGCTCGTCCGATCGATTGCGAGGAGGTCGTGACGGCCGAGGCGGTCGAGGATCTCTTGGAGTTCGGGGCGTTCGAGCCATGATGAAGCCCTAAACGCGCCTAACGTAGCTGGCTATCCTTGCTGCCGCGACGATTTATGGTCGAATGCGTGACCGCCTTGTCGCGTGTCGACTGGCAGGCGACGCAGGTGCGGACGCCGGGTAGCGCCTCGCGCCGCTTCTTCGGGATAGGCTCGCCGCAATCGTCGCATTCCTCGGCGCTCTCGCCTTGAGGAGTCAGCGCGCGGGCGCGAAGGATCGCATCCTTCACCGTGTCGTCGATCTGATCCTGTACCGCGCCGTCGCGCGTCCATCCGCCGGCCATGAGCCTTCCTTTCTCCCGTGAATATAGGGAGAAACCCGCTCTATTTCACCGGTTCCGCCGGGGGAGCGACCCAAGGCCTGAAGGCGCCGCCGGGTACAGCCGAAGCGACGGGGCTTTCAAAACCGTCCCTGCTCACTGACGAGACGCCAAACACCCAATCGTCGACACGGACATGGGGCAGAACTTCCCTCATCACTTGCGCGCGGAGGCTTTCAGCGCACTTTGGTGAATATGCCTCGCAGTGAGTGATAACTACTGCAGGCCCCTCGACGCGCCGAGCTTCTTGCCAACTATTCGTATCCGTAGGACGCCAACGGACGATGTAGGACGTGGCACTCGGAAGTGGCGCCCACGAGAGGGTCGTATCCGTGCTCACCGCGCCCTCGACCGTCGGCTCCGGCGGCGGCGGGGCGCTGGCCGTCGCAGCAAGCGCGGCAACATTCAGCTTCGTGATCTTCTCCAGATAGGGGAAGTCCATATTCTCGATCGTGTCGCCGTACTTGATGCCGTTCTCGGTCCGCAGATCCTGGTGCTGCCAGTTGTAATTCTCAACCGCGACCGAGAAGCGCACGGCCGGATAGCCCGAGTTTAGAAACTCGGTGTGGTCGCCGCCGCGTCCGAAACGGTCGTTGCGCCAGACCTGCATCACGTCGAGCGCGATGTTCAGCCGGTCCGCAAGGCTGTCGAGATAGCGGGAGATGTTCCGCGACGGCGCGTCATTCTCGCCGCCGAGGCTGCGGATCTGTTTCGCCAGCTCCTCGTGCCCCTGCCAGCGCGGTCCTTCCGAGAAGACGCGAACGACCTTGTCGTTGCACACGCCGTCGGAGCCGCAGCTGTTGCCGATGATGTCGTTGTTGAGATTGGCGACGACGTTCCAGCCCTGCGCCTTCGCATAGGCCGCGAGCACCTTTCCGCCGTAAAGGCCCTGCTCCTCGCCGGAGAGGGCGGCATAGACGATCGTGCCGGGAAACTTGTGCTTGGAGAGCACGCGTGCCGCCTCGATGACCGCGGCGGTGCCCGATCCGTCGTCATTCGCGCCGGGCGCGTCGTCTTTGGCGTTCAGCGGATCGGTCACGCGACTGTCGATGTGGCCGGTGACGATCACCACGTCGTTCGGTCGCTCCGTGCCGCGCTGGATGGCAATCATGTCGCAGATACGCGTCGGCGTCGGGATTCGCGATCCGGTGAAGGTGTCGCACGGCCGCTCGGTCGGTAGGCCGAAGCTCTTGAACTGTCCCTCAGTCCAGTTGAGCGCCGCGCCGATCCCGCGCTTCGGATCGGTCTGCGACGAGAGCGTGTGCCGCGTCCCGAAGCCCACCAGCTTCTCGACCGTCCGCTTCATCTCAGCGCCGCTGACGGGAGCGATGATCTCCTTCAGCTTTGCATCCGGCGCGAGGGTCGCATTCGGGGGCGGCGCCGTGGCCACCAGCAGCAGGCAGGGAAAAAGTCCAAGTTTACGCACACCACGTCTCCTCTCTCCGTTGCTGCAACTGGCATTTGCGAGGGCGCGGGTCTAGGGGGAGCCGCAACCCAACAGACTGCGATTCAAGGACCAATTCATGTTGCGCGAGATCGACCATTTCATCGGCGGCGAGAGCTATTCTTCAGGCGACCGTAGCGGCGACGTCTTCGACCCCAACCAGGGCCAGGTGCAGGCGAAAGTCCGGCTCGGCACTGCGGCCGATCTGGAGCGCGCAATGGACGCCGCCAAGGCCGCGCAGCCTGCCTGGGCCGCGACCAACCCGCAACGCCGCGCCCGCGTCATGTTCAAGTTCAAGGAACTGGTTGAAGCGCACATGGACGAGCTCGCCCACGCGCTTTCGTCCGAGCACGGCAAGGTCATCGCCGACGCCAAGGGCGATGTTCAGCGCGGGCTCGAGGTGATCGAGTTCGCCTGCGGCATCCCGCAGGCTCTCAAAGGGGAATATTCGATCGGCGCCGGTCCCGGCATCGACGTGTATTCGATGCGCCAACCGCTCGGCATCGGCGCGGGCATCACCCCGTTCAACTTCCCGGCGATGATCCCGATGTGGATGTTCGGGATGGCGATCGCCTGCGGCAACGCCTTCATCCTGAAGCCGTCGGAACGCGACCCGACCGTTCCCATCCGCCTCGCCGAGCTGATGAAGGAAGCGGGCCTGCCCGACGGCGTCCTCAACGTGGTCCACGGCGACAAGGAGATGGTCGACGCCATCCTCGACCATCCGGACATCAAGGCGGTCAGCTTCGTCGGATCGTCCGACATCGCGCAGTACATTTACTCGCGCGGCACTTCGAACAACAAGCGCGTGCAGGCCTTCGGCGGCGCCAAGAACCACGGCATCGTCATGCCCGACGCCGACCTCGACCAAGTCGTCAACGACCTTACCGGCGCAGCCTTCGGCTCGGCGGGCGAGCGCTGCATGGCGCTTCCGGTCGTCGTCCCGGTCGGCGACGAGACCGCCGATGCACTTCGCGAGAAGCTCATCCCGGCGATCGCCAAGCTGCGCGTCGGGGTCTCGACCGACCCGGAGGCTCACTATGGCCCGGTCGTCAACGCCGCGCACAAGAAGCGTGTCGAGGATTACATCCAGATGGCGATCGACGAGGGCTCGGAGCTGGTCGTCGACGGGCGCGGCTTCAAGCTGCAGGGCCATGAGGAAGGGTTCTTCATCGGCCCGACCTTCTTCGACCACGTGAAGCCGACGATGCGGACCTACAAGGAAGAGATTTTCGGGCCCGTCCTGCAGATGGTCCGCGCCAGGGACTTCGAGGAAGCGGTCCGCCTTCCGTCCGAGCACGAATATGGGAACGGCGTCGCCATCTTCACCCGCAACGGCCACGCGGCCCGCGAATTCACCGCTCGAGTCAATGTCGGGATGGTCGGCGTCAACGTGCCGATTCCGGTACCGGTCAGCTATCACAGCTTCGGCGGCTGGAAGCGCTCGGGCTTCGGGGACACCAACCAGTACGGCATGGAAGGCGTGAAGTTCTGGACGAAGAACAAGATCGTCACGCAGCGCTGGCCGGACGGGGAAGCCCACGGCGAGAGCGCGTTCGTCATCCCGACCTTCGCCTGAGCTGATGCGGGTCCTCCTGTTCCTCCTGCTCCTGATCACTAGCTGGTCGGGCGCGGAGGCCCAGAAGCGCTTCGCCTTCACCTTCGACGACGTTCCGCGCGGGCGTGGGGCCTTCTTCACGCCCGACGAGCGGACGATCCGGCTGATTGCCGGCCTTCACAAGGGCGGCGTGAAGCAGGCCGCCTTCTACCTCGTGCCCGGCCAGATCGGGCACGACGACGGTCTTGGCGGTGCGGAACGGATCGAGGCTTATGTCGCCGCCGGCCACGTCATCGCCGACCACAGCTTCACCCACCCGCACCTCAATGCACTTAGCGCAGCCGACTACATGGCGGACGTCGACAAGGCCGAGGCCTGGCTCAAGGGCCGCGAGGGGCGCCGCCCCTGGTTCCGCTACCCGTTTCTCGACGAGGGCGGCGATGACAAGGCCAAGGTCGCGGCGGTACGGGCGGCGCTGAAAGCGCGCGGGCTCCACAACGGCTATGCGACGGTCGACGGATCCGACTGGAATATCGAAAGCCGGACTGCCGACGCAGTGAAGGCCGGCAAGACAATCGACATGGACGCCCTTCGCGATCTCTACGTAGAGACGATGGTCGGAGCAGCCGACTTCGCCGACCAGCTGGCGCGCAAGACCTGGGGCCGGCAGCCGGCGCAGGTCATTGTCCTGCATGAAACGGACATCGCGGCCCTGTTCATCGCCGACCTCGCGAAGGCCCTGCGCAAGGACGGCTGGACGATCATCACCGCCGATGAAGCCTATGCCGATCCGATCGCTAAGCTCGCGCCAAACGTGCCGTACGCAAACGGAACGCTCGTTGAGCTCGCCGCATGGGAAAAGGGCATCCCAAAGCCTCGGTGGTACGAGCGCAATGACATAGAACTCGCCAATCGCCTATTCGATGAGCGAGTCCTCCACGAGCGCCCCAAGCAGGTCCAGCCGCGTGACAAGGGGAAACCGTAGTCACTGCGGGGGCGTTAAGGCGGGATGATCCGCTTTATCTTCCCGATCGCCACGATAGCCGCGATCATGACAATGGGTGCCTGCAGCGGGAGCCGCGATCCGGTGGCCGACAATGCGGACAATGCTTCCGCGTCGCAGGCGGAAGTCGACGTCCTTCCGCCCGACGAGAGCGACTCCACGCCGGCCAACGAACTGGATGCCGGTGTCGACGATGCATCGGCCTCCCCCGTCCAGGCGGCGCCCGGCAAGATCCCCGCATCGCTTCATGGCCGGTGGGGCATGACCCCGGCCGACTGCACATCGACGCGCGGTGATGCAAAGGGACTTTTGATCGTGTCGGCCGACGGTCTCAAGTTTTACGAGTCGGTCGCGAAGCCTGCTGGCGAGCTCAAGACTTCCGGAACGTCCGCCAGCGGCGATTTCGCCTTCACCGGCGAAGGCATGACCTGGAAGAAGTACGAGGCGCTGGAGATCCAGAGCAACAAGCTGGTGCGGACCGAGAGCAGCCCGATGAAAAGCTTCGCTTACGCGCGCTGCGCCTGACGGATCAGCTTCCCGGGATTCATAAGTCCTAGCGGATCCAGCGCCTGCTTGATCGCGCGCAGGGCATGGAGCTTCGCGGGCGGGCCGAGGCGCTCCAGCTCTTCGAGCTTCATCTGGCCGATGCCATGCTCGGCGGAGATCGATCCCCCGGCGAGGGTCACTAGGTCGTAGACCATGTGGGAGATCTCGGACTCGCGCCCGCGCACCGCCTCACCACGCACGTGGAAGTGGACGTTGCCGTCGCCGAGATGGCCGAATCCGCTGGCCTGCGTTCCCGGGAAAGCCTGTTCCACTTCAGCGGCGGTCACGGTCATGAATCGCGGCATGTCGGCAATGGGAACGGAAATGTCGTGGGCAAGCGTCGGGCCGTCCGCACGCTCGGCCTCGGAAATGGAATCGCGGATACGCCAGAAGGCTTCGGCCTGTGCTTCGGAACTTGCGAGCGCCGCATCTTCGATCAGGCCGCGTTGCAAGGCTTCGCCAAGCAGCGCCTGAACCCGATCTGCCGGATCGGCCTGGCCGCTGTCGGCCGTGGCCTCGATCAGCACATTCCACGCATGCCGCCCCTCAAGGGGGCTGCGCGTGCCGGGCACATGCTTAAGCACGAGCTCCAGGCAGTCGGCGGGCACGATCTCGAATCCCTCGATGCGGTCCGTCTTCGATTGCATGAACTGAAGAAGCTCCAGCGCCCCCTGCGCTTCCGACATGCCAACCCACGCGACTGTGCGCGATCCAATTGCCGGAACAAGACGGAGCGCCGCGGCGGTGACGACACCCAACGTACCTTCCGACCCGGCAAAAAGCTGGTCGAGATTGTAGCCGCGATTATCCTTCTTGAGGCCTGATAGCCCATCGTGAATCGATCCGTCCGGAAGCACGGCCTCCAGCCCGAGAACCAAGGATCGCATCGTTCCGAACTTCAGTACCTGCGTTCCGCCGGCGTTGGTGGCGACAAGGCCGCCGATCGTGCAGCTCCCGCGCGCTCCTAGCGTAAGCGGAAAGCGCTGACCGGTCTCGGACGCGCGCTCGTGCAGGCTGGCAAGGATTACGCCGGCCTCCGCAACGGCCAACCCGGTATCGATGGACCGGACGCGGTTCATTCGTCTGAGCGACAGGATCAGCGCTGATCCATCCGAAGGCGGCGTGGCTCCGCCGACCATGCCCGTGTTTCCACCCTGCGGAACGAGCGGAACGCGGCGCTCCGCAGCGAGCTTCACGATTGTCGCGACTTCTTCCGTCGATGCCGGAGACAGGATGGCGGCCGATTCTCCATGAAACTTGCCGCGCCAATCGGTCAGCCACGGATCCACCTCGGCGCGATCGGTGATCGCCGCTTTGGGTCCGAAGCGGCTGCGAACCTCCTCGATCAGCAGGTGGATGCCGTCCTGTTGCAGCACTTGCGCCATGTGCGCCGCCTTAGCGCGGATTCAGTGGCTTGGCATCGCGCTCGAACCGCTCCATTGCTTGCGCTTCGGGGAGTGACGAATTTCTATGCTTTTATGGCAGCTTATGGGTGCAGCCGCGGCTGTCGCCGGATTGGGCCTGATAGGTGGCAAGCTGTTCCAGCGCAGCCTTCGGAGAGCCCGGGACGATCATTCGAAGCGCCCTGCCCTTTGGAACCGATTCTATTCGATCGACTGGGGCGAGACGACCACCAACAATTACGGCTTTGCTCCCGCCGAGGGCGACCATCCGCAGCGCTTTCAGCATCAGATGTACCTCCAGCTTCTCCAGCGGTTGCGGGAGGAGCGCGACGTGAAGCCCGGCATGAAGCTGCTCGAGGTCAGCTGCGGACGCGGCGGCGGGCTCACCGCTCTGCTGTCGCAAGCGCCAGAGATCGAGGCGACCGGCCTCGACGTGGCGCATAGCGCGGTCGACTTCTGCCGGGATCGCTATGGAGAGAACGAACGGCTGCACTTCGTTCAGGGAAGCGCGCTCGACCTGCCGTTTCCAGATGCCAGCTTCGACGTCGTGCTGAATGTCGAGGCGTCGAACGACTATGGCGACCGGCCCCGCTTCTTCCGTGAGGCGGCGCGTATTCTGAAGCCTGACGGGATCCTGCTTTATGCCGATACGGTGAAGCAGGGACGCCGCGAGGCGATGGAGCAGGACCTCGCGTCGGCGGGTTTCCAGGCCGAATTCCGCGACATCACCGGCAATGTCGCCGAGGCGTGCCGTCTCGACACCCCTCGACGCCGGGAAGTCATCCGGCGCCACGCGCCCTTGCTCGGAAGAGTTTTCCTCAAGCGCCAGCTCGAAAATTACGCGGCCATCGAGGGCAGCGCTAAGTTCGAGGCCTTCGCCGAAGGGCGCCGGACCTATCTGATGACTGCCGCCTCCAAGGGATGAGCCGGCCAATGGTCACCCTGGTCGTTGCCCGAGCGACGAATGGCGCGATCGGCCGTAACGGCGATCTGCCGTGGCGTATCTCCGCCGACCTCAAGCGATTCAAGGCACTGACCATGGGCAGCGCCATGATCATGGGCCGGCGCACGTTCGACAGCCTTCCCCGTGTCCTGCCGGGACGGAGGCACATCGTCCTCACGCGCGACCGGAACTGGTCGGCTCCCGGTGCTGAAGTGGCTCACTCCGTTGAGGAAGCGCTGAGCATGACCGGCGACGAACCGGTCTCGATCATCGGCGGCGCCGATATCTTCGACCTGTTCCTGCCCCATGCCGACAGGCTGGAATTGACGGAAGTGCAAGGAGAGATCGCCGGCGACACCTTCATGGTGGACCCGCGCACCACCGGCCAATGGCGCGAAGTCGCGCGGGAGTCTCATCCGGCCGAGGGAGAAACTCCTGCCTTCTCCTTCGTCACGCTGGATCGGGCCTAGCGTTCCGGGCGCTGGTTACGTGAATATTCCCGGTACCGCTTGAATTGGTCCGCAAGGACGCCGTCCACCGCCGGCGCAAGCTTCTCGGCTCCGCCATTCGCGAACCCGGCAACGCGATAATCCATCGTGACGCGTGTCCCGCCCGCGATCTTTTCGAGCTTCAGGTCCATCGATCCGACCGTCGCGTCGTACAGCAAGGGTCCGAGCGAGCCGGTCAGGACGACTCGCTTGCCGGGATCGACGTAAGTGACCCGCATGTGCTCGATGCCGCCGCCATTCGGCAGCCGCTCGCAGAAGCATCCGCCAGGGCTGAGCGAGAGGCTCAGGTTCGATGAATCGCCGCTGTAGGTATGGTCCTTGTTCCACCAGCTGCCGATGCGCCCGAACGCGGAGAATGCGACCTCCTGCGGTACGACGAGCTGCATCGTCTGGCGGACGTGAAATCCGTTCGGGCTGGAGCTGACGATTTCAGCCTGTGCGGTTCCCGACGCGAGCGCGAGACCTGCTGCGATGACCATCCACTTCATGCACGCCTCCCCTGTCGAAGGGGAGGATGCCCCGAAACCGTCCTAGCTGTCGAGGATGGCGTCGATTTCGGCGGCGACGTCGTCGACCGAGCCCATGCCGTCGACCCGGCGAACCAGGTCGCGCTCTTCGTAATAGGGCAGGATCGGAGCGGTCTTCGCACGATATTCGGCAAGCCGCGTGCGCACCGTCTCCTCATTGTCGTCCGGACGGCGGACGAACTCGGTCGATCCGCAGACGTCGCAGACGCCGTCGAACTTGGGCCGCTTGAAGACGTCGTGATAAGGGGCGGCGCACTTGGCGCAGGTGAAGCGGCCGGTGATCCGTTCGACCAAGGCGTCCTCATCGACGCAAAGCTCGATCACATAGTCGAGCGTACGTCCGCGTTCGGCAAGCAACAGATCCAGCGCTTCTGCCTGTGCCAGCGTGCGGGGGTATCCGTCGAAGATCACTCCGGTCGTTCTGGGCAGAGCTGCAAGTTGCTCGCCGATCAAGGCGCTGACAATCGCGTCACTGACGAGCGCACCCGAGTCCATGACCGCGGCGACCTGGCGGCCGAGCTCGCTGTCGGCCTTCCGCGCCCGCCGAAGCATGTCGCCGGTTGAAAGCTGAACCATGCCGCGTTCGGCGACCAGTCGCTCGGCCTGGGTGCCTTTGCCCGCGCCGGGAGGTCCAAGAAGAATGATGTTCAGCATGCTGGCCCCCTAAACCGGTCAGCGTTTGCGACTGGTCTTCAGCTTCGCCTTTTTGATCAGGTCGCCATATTGATGCGCGATCAAGTGGCTCTGGATCTGCGCAACCGTGTCCATCGTGACGTTGACGACAATCAGGAGGCTTGTGCCGCCGAGATAGAAGGGCACGCCCGCCTGGCTGAAGAGGATCTCCGGAATGAGGCAGATCAGCACGAGATAGGCCGCACCGATCACCGTCACTCGGCTGATCAGATAATCGAAGTAATTCTCGGTCGCCTTGCCGGGACGGATGCCGGGGATGAAGCCGCCGTGGCGCTTCAGATTCTCGGCCGTTTCCTCGCTGTTGAACTGAACCGCGGCGTAGAAGAAGCAGAAGAAGGCAATGCCCGCGCCGTAGAGCAGCAGGTACAGAGGCGAGCCGTGCTGCAGGTAGGTGCTGACGGTGATCAGCCAGTCGCCCGAATCCGGATTGCTGCGCGCACCCGCCATCTGGAGAATGGTCAGCGGCATCAGCAGCAGCGACGATGCGAAGATCGGCGGGATGACGCCCGCAATGTTGATCTTGATCGGCAGGTGGCTGCGCTCCGGCTGCATCATTCCGCGAGCGGTCTGACGCTTCGGATACTGGATCGGGACGCGTCGCTGGGCGCGCTCCACGAAGCAGATGAACAGGACGAGGCCGACCGCCAGAGCGACGATCGCGGCGACCAGCAGCGGGTCCATTGTGCCCGTGCGGCCACCTTCGAACAACTGCGCGATGTGAACGGGCATCGATGCGACGATGCCGGCCATGATGATGAGGGACACGCCGTTGCCGATGCCCCGGCTGGTGATCTGTTCGCCGATCCACATCAGGAACAAGGTGCCGCCGACGAGGCTGATGGTCGCTGCGATGCGGAACATCATGCCTGGCTCGACGACGGCGCTGATGCCTTGCGTACCGCCCAAGGTCTCGAGGCCAACGGCGATCCAGTAGCCCTGTACCGACGTCAGCAGGACGGTCAGGTACCGGGTGTACTGATTCATCTTCTTGCGCCCGGTCTCGCCTTCCTTCTTCAGCTGCTGCCACGGCCCGTAGAGGGTCGCGCCGAGCTGAACGACGATGGACGCAGTGATGTAAGGCATGACGCCAAGCGCGATGATGCTCGCGCGCGACAGTGATCCACCGGAGAAAGTATTGAAGAAGTCGAGGACGCCACCCTTCTGGGTGTTGAACAGCTGCGTCATCGCGGTCGGGTCGATGCCCGGCATTGGGACGTAGGACAGGAACCGGAACAGGATCAGCGCGCCGAGCGTGAACCAGAGCCTCTTCTTGAGCTCGGTCGCCTTGGCGAAGTTCGCCAGGCTGATGTTACCCGCCATTTGTTCGGCTACGGATGCCATTCAATTCGTCCCCGGACTGCGCAGCAACAGTGCTGCGATTGCTACCCCGCCGGCGGATATAGTGGGTTGATCCTAGAAGGCTAAGCCCCGGACGCCACTATTTTGCGGCGGGGAAGCTCTTAGGCCTTGGCCGCGCTCTTGGCCGATTTGTCGGCCAACCGCGCCTCGCGAGCCTTGCCCTTCTTGGCGGCAGCCAGCTCGGCCGGATTCTTGCGCTCGATGAGCTCGATCGAACCGCCAGCCTTCTCGATCGCTTCGCGAGCGCCCTTCGACGCGCCGGCGATCTTCAGCGAAAGCTTCGCCTTCAGCTCGCCCTTGCCGAGAACTCGGACGCCGTCCTTGCCCCCACGGGCTAGGCCAGCGGCCTTCAGCGCGTCATGGTCGAGCGTACCCTTGGCGTCGAGCTTGCCGGCATCGATCGCCTTCTGGATCGCGCCGACGTTCACCTCGGCGTAATCCTTGGCGAAGATGTTGTTGAAGCCGCGCTTCGGGATCCGCATGTGCAGCGGCATCTGACCGCCTTCGAAGCCGAAGATCGACACGCCCGAACGGCTGGTCTGACCCTTCTGGCCACGGCCAGCGGTCTTGCCCTTGCCCGAGCCGATGCCACGGCCGACGCGCATGCGGCCCTTACGGGCGCCAGGATTGTCGCGGAGTTCGTTGAGTTTCATTTTATCTGCACTCGCTTTCGCTTTTGTCGCGCATGACCCCGCCGAAGCGGGGTCAATTGGTTGTTAGGCGGCTTCGACGCTCACAAGGTGCTGCACCTTGCGGACCTGGCCAAGAACCTCAGGGGTCTCGTCCACTTCCACGGTGCGGTGCATCTTGTTGAGGCCGAGGCCGACGAGCGTCGCCCGCTGCGTCTTGTCGCGGCGGATCGGCGAACCGGTCTGGGTGATCTTGATCTTTGCCATCACTATTACTCCGTGATCGCTTCGGCCTGAGCCTCGGCTTCGGCAGCGCTTGCGCCGCCGCGGCCGAGCAGGTCGGCAACCTTCTTGCCGCGACGCTGGGCAACCGAGCGCGGGCTCGTCTGCTCCTTGAGCGCCTCGAAGGTCGCGCGGATCATGTTGTACGGGTTGGACGTACCGACCGACTTGGTGACAACGTCGGCAACGCCGAGGCTTTCGAAAATGGCGCGCATCGGGCCGCCGGCGATGATGCCGGTACCCGCCGGAGCGGTACGTACCGTCACGCGGCCTGCGCCAAAGTGGCCGAGGCCGTCATGGTGCAGCGTGCGGCCATCGCGCAGCGGAACGCGAATCATCGCCTTCTTCGCAGCGGCAGTCGCCTTGCTGATCGCCTCGGGAACTTCGCGAGCCTTGCCGTGACCGAAGCCTGCGCGGCCTTTGCCGTCGCCGACGACGACGAGCGCTGCGAAACCGAAGCGCTTGCCGCCCTTCACGGTCTTGGAGACGCGGTTGATGTGGACGAGCTTTTCGATCAGCTCCTCGCCGCCATCGTCATCGCCGCCACGGCCACGACGGTCGTCGCGACGGCCACGGCCGCCACCACGATCGTTGCCGCGTCCACCACCGCGTCCGCCGCGCGGACCGCGCGGTCCACGGCCCTGCGGCCGATCGCCCTCGGGTCGCCCGGCTTCGACGGCAGGTGCCGCTTCCGCCGCGGGAGCAGCTTCGGCGGGCGCCTGGGTGGGCGCGTCCACCTGCGGAGTTTCGTTTTCGTCAGCCATTAGAACTCCAATCCGCCTTCACGGGCGGCATCGGCCAAGGCTTTCACCCGGCCATGGAACAGGAAGCCGCCGCGGTCGAACACGACCGTCGACACGCCAGCCTTCTTCGCGCGCTCGGCAACGGCCTTTCCGACCGCAGCAGCCGCATCGCGGGTCGCGCCAGTCTTGGCCTTGACGTCCTTCTCCAGGGTCGAGGCAGACGCGATGGTCTTGCCGGCAGTGTCGTCGATGACCTGCGCGTAGATGTGCCGGCCCGAACGGTGGACCGAAAGACGCGGCTTGCCCGCGGAACGCGCGCGGAGCGACGTGCGGACACGGCGCCGGCGGCGATCGAAGAGAGAGAGTTTCGCCATGGCTTACTTCTTCTTGCCTTCTTTGCGGAAGATGAACTCGCCGCGGTACTTGATGCCCTTGCCCTTGTAAGGCTCCGGCTTGCGCCAGCGGCGGATTTCGGCCGCGACCTGGCCGACTTTCTGCTTGTCGATGCCACTGATCTCGACCGTGGTCTGATCCGGCGTCTTCACTTCGACGCCCTCAGGCACGGGGAAATTCACGTCGTGGCTATAGCCGAGCTGCAGCTTCAGGTTCTTGCCCTGTGCCTGCGCACGGTAGCCGACGCCGCTGATCTCGAGGACCTTGGTGAAGCCGTCCGACACGCCCGTGACGAGGTTCTGGACCAAAGTACGCTGCATTCCCCAGAACGCGCGCGCGGCCTTGGTCTCGTTGGCCGGCTGAACGGAAATGCCTTCGTCCGAAATGTCGTAACGGATCTCGTCACGCATCTGCAGCTGAAGCGTTCCTTTCGGCCCCTTGACCGACAGAGTCTGGCCTTCGGTGCTTGCGCTTACGCCCGAAGGCAGCGGCACTGGCCGTTTTCCGATGCGGGACATCTTAGAATACCTCCGCCAGCACTTCGCCGCCGACGTTCTGCTCGCGAGCCTCGGCATCCGAGAGCACGCCACGCGGGGTCGACACGATGATCGTGCCGAGGCCGTTGCGAACGCGCGGGAGCTCGCGGGCAGCCGAGTAGACGCGGCGGCCGGGTTTGGACACGCGGGCCAGGTGCTGGATAGCCGGCTGGCCTTCGAAATATTTGAGCTCAATGCGCAGACCGCGGTGGCCGGCAAGCTCTTCTTCCGAATAGCCGCGGATATAGCCCTCACGCTGGAGCACATCGAGCACACGGACGCGCAGGTTGGACGCTGGAGTCACAATGGAATCCTTGCGCGCCTGCTGGCCGTTGCGAATGCGGGTGAGCATATCACCCAATGGATCGGTCATCGCCATCTGCGGCCCTTACCAGCTCGACTTGGTGACGCCCGGAATCAGGCCCTTGTTGGCCAGTTCCCGGAGCATGATCCGCGACAAGCGGAACTTGCGATAATAGGCGCGCGAACGCCCGGTGAGCTCACAGCGGTTGCGAATGCGCGTCGGGTTACCGTTGCGCGGAAGCTCCGCCATCTTGAGCCGTGCGATCAGCCGCTCGGTCTCGTCCTTGGACTCGTCGTTCGCGATAGCCTTCAGCTTCTCGTACTTCGACGCGTACTTCTGGACGAGCTTCTTGCGACGCTCGTTCTTGTTGATCGAACTCAGTTTCGCCATGACTTAAGTTCTTCTCCTTAAGAGAAGCAGGTCCTGCCCTCAGGCAGCCTGCTTCTGCTCCTCGTCACGCGGGAACGGGAAGTTGAACAGGCGCAGCAGTTCGCGCGCCTCTTCGTCCGTCTTCGCGGTGGTGGTTACGATGATGTCCATCCCCCGGACCTTGTCGATCTGGTCGTAGTTGATCTCGGGGAAAATGATCTGCTCCTTGAGACCCATTGCGTAGTTGCCGCGGCCGTCGAACGACTTGGGATTGAGACCCCGGAAGTCGCGGACGCGCGGGAGCGCGATGGTGACCAGGCGGTCCAGGAACTCGAACATGCGGTCGCGGCGCAGGGTGACCTTGCAACCGATCGGCATGCCTTCACGCAGCTTGAACTGCGCAATCGACTTCTTGGCCTTGGCAATGACCGGCTTCTGACCGGCAATCGCCTGCATCTCGGCGGCAGCCGCCTCGACCTTCTTCTTGTCCTGCGTGGCCTCGCCGACGCCCATGTTGATGACGATCTTGTCGAGCTTCGGAACCTCGAGACGGTTCTTGTAGCCAAACTTCTCGGTCATCGCCTTGACGATGCGGTCCTCGTAATCGGACTTGAGGCGCGGCGTGTAGCCCTTCGGCGTCTTCGACGGCTTGGCAGCAGTCTTTTCAGCCTTGGGAACCGAAGCCTCTTCGACCTTCGGCAATGCCTCGACCGCCTCGGCTTCGGCCTTCTCAGCCTCGCCGACGCGCTCGACTTCTACCTGCTCGGTCGCGGGCTCGAGAGCCTCGTCGACCTTCTTTTCTTTGTCAGCCATGGATCAGCTCTCCAGACTTGGCCGCAACGCGAACCTTCTTGCCGTCGCGCTCCTCAAAGCGGACGCGGGTTGCCTTGCCGGTCTTCGGGTCGACAATCGCGACCTTCGACACATGCAGAGGCGCTTCCTTACGCTCGATCCCGCCCTGCGGGTTCACCTGGGACGGCTTGCGGTGACGTGCGGCGACATTCACGCCGGACACGACGACCTTGCTGTCCTTCGGCATCGAGCGGATGACTTCGCCGGTCTTGCCCTTGTCCTTGCCGGACAGGACGACGACCGTGTCACCCTTGCGAATCTTGGCGGCGGCCATGGTTACAGCACCTCCGGCGCAAGGCTGATGATCTTCATGTGCTTGCGCGCACGAAGCTCACGGACGACCGGGCCAAAGATACGGGTGCCGATCGGCTCCTCGTTCTTGTTGACCAGGACTGCGGCATTGCTGTCGAAGCGGATCACCGAACCGTCGGGACGGCGGATGTCCTTGGCGGTGCGGACGATCACCGCACGGTGAACGTCGCCCTTCTTCACGCGGCCGCGCGGCGCCGCTTCCTTGACGGAAACGACGATGATGTCGCCGACGCCGGCAACGCGACGCTTCGATCCGCCCAGCACCTTGATGCACTGAACGCGCTTCGCGCCGCTGTTGTCCGCAACCTCGAGGTTGGACTGCATCTGGATCATTGTTCGACCCTACCTTCTTTCAAAACTGCTCAGGCGTCCGCGTCGGCGTCGGCTTTCGCCTTCTTCGCCTTCGCAGCCGGCTTGGCGGCGGGCTTTTCAGCCTTGGCCTTGGCCGGAGCCTTCTTCTCTTCGACCGGGTTCGAAGCACCCTCGACGATCTCGACGGCGGCAGCCTTCGCGGCGCCAATCCGATCGAGAACCGTCCACGTCTTCAGCTTCGAGATCGGAGCGCATTCCTCGATGCGAACCTGCTCGCCAGCCTTGAAGGCGTTCGCCTCGTCATGGGCGTGGTACTTCTTCGAAAGCTTGATGATCTTGCCGTACAGCGGGTGCTTCACCCGCCGCTCGACACGGACCACCACCGTCTTGTCACCCTTGTCGGACACCACGGTGCCGCTCAGGACGCGCTTTGGCATTCCTCTGTCTCCTCAGCCCTGGGCCGGTTCGGCCGCGCGGGCGCGTTCGCTCTGCAGCGTCTTGATGCGAGCGATGGTGCGGCGCACGATCTTCACCCGCGACGGCTTCTCGAGCTGATTGGTCGCCGCCTGGAAGCGCAGGTTGAACTGCTCACGCTTCAGGTCCGTCAGCTGCGTCTGCAGCTGATCGTCGGTCGCGACCTTCAGGTCGTCTTTCTTGGCGGTCTTCGCCTTCGCCATCTTACTTTTCCTCTCCGGCCAGGGTCTCGCCGAGGCGGGCCACGACCTTCGTCTTGATCGGCAGCTTCTCAGCCGCACGCTCGAAAGCGGTCTTGGCGAGGTGGCCAGGGACGCCGTCGAGCTCGAACAGGATCCGGCCCGGCTTCACGCGGGCGACCCAGAACTCGGGGCTGCCCTTACCGGAACCCATGCGGACTTCGGCCGGCTTCGACGAAACCGGAACGTCCGGGAAAATGCGGATCCAGAGACGTCCGGAACGCTTGATGTGACGCGTGATCGCGCGGCGGGCCGCTTCGATCTGGCGCGCGGTGATCCGCTCCGGCTCCATCGCCTTCAGGCCGAAGGCGCCGAAGTTGAGCTCGGTTCCCCCCTTGGCATTGCCATGGATTCGACCCTTGAAGGCCTTGCGGAACTTGGTGCGCTTGGGTTGCAGCATGTCTTACTTTCCTTCGCGCTTACCGGTTGCCGCGGTCTTCGCGGGCCGGACGGACGCCGGAGGTCTGAGCCTCCATCATCAGCCGGTCCTGAGCCGTCGGATCGTGGCCGAGAATCTCGCCCTTGAAGATCCACACCTTCACTCCGCACACGCCGTAGGCAGTGTGGGCTTCGGCTTCCGCATAATCGACGTTGCCGCGCAGCGTGTGCAGCGGAACGCGACCTTCACGGTACCATTCGGTGCGTGCGATCTCGGCGCCGCCAAGACGGCCTGCGCAGGTGATACGAATGCCTTCCGCGCCGAGGCGGAGAGCCGACTGCACCGCGCGCTTCATGGCGCGGCGGAACGCGATACGGCGCTCTAGCTGGTCGGCGACACCCTGGGCGACGAGCTTGGCGTCAATCTCCGGCTTGCGGATCTCGACGATGTTCAGGCTGACGTCCGAAGAGGTCATCGCACCGAGAACCTTGCGGAGCTTCTCGATGTCGGCGCCCTTCTTGCCGATGATCACGCCCGGGCGAGCAGCATAGATGCTGACGCGGCAGATCTTGGCCGGACGCTCGATCACCACCTTCGAGATCGCGGCCTGCGGCAGCGTCGAAAGGATGTGCTTGCGGATCTTGAGGTCCTCCAGCAGCAGACGGCCATAGTCATGGCCTTCCGCGAACCAGCGGCTATCCCAGGTCCGGTTGATCTGCAGGCGGAGCCCGACGGGAGAGGATTTCTGACCCATAAGTTACGCTTCTTCCTGCTCGCGAACGACGACCCGAATGCGGCTGAACGGCTTGACGATCCGGCTCGAACGGCCACGCGCACGGGTCGCGAACCGCTTCATCGAGATCGACTTGCCGACGCTCGCCTCGGACACGACCAGTGCGTCGACGTCGAGGTTGTGGTTGTTCTCGGCATTGGCCACCGCCGACGCGAGCACCTTGCGCACGTCGTCAGCCATCGCCTTGGGCGAAAACTGAAGGATGTTGAGGGCTTCCTCGACCTTGCGGCCGCGGATGAGGCCCGCGACGAGGTTCAGCTTGCGAGCCGAACCGCGGATCATCGTGGCGACGGCGAGCGCTTCCTTGTCGCCGACCTTACGGGGAGCTGCTTGCTTGCTCATTAGCGCTTGCCCTTCTTGTCCGAGGCGTGGCCAGGGAAGAAGCGGGTGGGCGCGAACTCACCGAGCTTCATGCCAACCATGTCCTCGTTGACCGACACCGGCACGAACTTGCGGCCGTTGTAGACATTGAAGGTGAGGCCGACGAACTGCGGCAGGATCGTCGAACGGCGCGACCAGGTCTTGATCGGCGCGCGGCCGCCCTTTTCCTGCGCAGCTTCCGCCTTCTTCAGCAGCGAAAGCTCGACGAACGGGCCTTTCCAAATGGAACGGGCCATTGCTTAACCCTTCTTCTTCGCGTGACGCGACCGAATGATGAACTTGTCGGTCGACTTGTTGTGACGAGTGCGGGCACCCTTGGTCGGCTTGCCCCACGGAGTGACCGGATGACGGCCGCCCGAGGTCCGGCCTTCACCACCGCCGTGCGGGTGGTCGACCGGGTTCTTGGCGACGCCGCGGGTCAGCGGACGCTTGCCCATCCAGCGGGTGCGGCCTGCCTTGGCGAGGGTCTGGTTGGCGTTGTCCGGGTTGGACACAGCGCCGACCGTCGCCATGCAGTCCGAGCGGATGTAGCGCTGCTCGCCTGAATTGAGCCTGACGATGACCATGCCCTTGTCGCGGCCGACAACCTGCACATAGGTGCCTGCCGCGCGGGCGATCTGGCCGCCCTTGCCGGGCTTCAACTCGACATTGTGGACAATGGTGCCGATCGGCATCTGGCCGATTTCCATCGCATTGCCCGGCTTCACGTCGACCTTCTTGCCGGCGATGACCTTGTCGCCCGGAGCGAGACGCTGCGGAGCGATGATGTAGGCCTGCTCGCCGCCCTCGTAGGTCACAAGCGCGATGAACGCCGAACGGTTCGGGTCGTACTCGAGACGCTCGACGGTCGCTGCGACGTCCCAGGTACGCCGCTTGAAGTCGATGTAGCGATACTTCTGCTTGTGACCGCCGGCGATTCCGCGCGACGTCACGTGACCCTTGTTGTTACGGCCGCCCGTCTTGCGCTTGCCTTCGGTAAGCGCCTTGACCGGCTTGCCCTTCCAGAGGGCAGACTTGTCGACCAGGATCAGGCCGCGGCGTGCCGGCGAGGTCGGCTTGTATTGCTTCAGAGCCATTACGCCTTAGCCCCTTCCGTAATGTCGATCATCTCGCCTTCCGCCAGCGTGACGATCGCCTTCTTCGCGTCCGAACGCTGGTAGGCTTGGCCCTTCCAGCGCTTGGTCTTGCCCTTGGAAACGATCGTGTTCACGCCCGTCACCTTGACGTTGAACAGCGCCTCGACCGCAGCCTTGATCTCCGGCTTCGACGCGTTCTTCGCGACCTTGAAGACGACCGCATTCTGCTCGGAGAGCATGGTCGACTTCTCGGTGATGTGCGGGGCGACGATGACGTCGTAGTGACGCGCGTCGACCGCTGCCTGCTGCTTCTTAGCCATTGAAACGTGCCTCCAGGCGCTCGACCGCTGCCTTGGTCAGGACCAGGGTCTCGCAGCGCATGATGTCGTAGACGTTGGCGCCGACTGCCGGGAGCAGGTCGACATTGCCGAGGTTCGACGAAGCGCGGGCGAAACCGACGTTGAGCGCGTCACCGTCGATGACCAAAGCGCTCTTGCCGAGCTTGAGGCCGCCGAGCTTCGCCTTGAGCTCCTTGGTCTTGCCGTCCTTGAGGTCGAGGTTGTCGACCACGATCAGCTGACCGCCGAGAGCCTTCGACGAAAGCGCCATCTTCAGGCCGAGCGCGCGAACCTTCTTGTTCAGCGAGGCGCTGAACACGCGGGCACGCGGGCCATGGGCCTTGCCACCGCCGATGAAGATCGGTGCGCGGCGATCGCCGTGACGAGCCGTACCGCCGCCCTTCTGGCGACCGAACTTCTTGCCGGTGCGTGCAACGTCGCTGCGCTCACGGGCGGCGCGAGCCGTTCCGCGACGATTGACGAGCTGCCACGTGACGACGCGATGCAGGATGTCGGCGCGAGGCTCGACACCGAAGATCTCGTCATTGAGCTCGAGGTCGCCCCCGCTCTTCGCGTCGAGGGTCTGTACCTTGACCTTCATCGCTTAGCCTTCCTTGTTTTCGTCGGAGGAGCCCTTGTCCTCGGCCCGGCCTTCGCCAGCCTCGGTCGCAGTTCCCTCATTTTCTTCGGCTTCCGCCTCGGCCGCTGCTTCAGCGGCCGCACCGGCTTCCTGCTCCGCCGCGATCGCCGCCACTTCCTCGTCGCTCGGGAGCGCCGGGATTTCGTGGACGGCCGCGTCGTCGACCAGGCCTGCCACCGGCAGTTCCGATTCGTCGATCTTCGTCTTCGTGTCGAGGATGCCCGCCGGGTACGGCGCGCTCTCGTGGCGCGGCAGCTTCACGGCGTCTTCGACCGTGACCCAGCTGCCCTTGTGGCCCGGGACCGAGCCCTTGATGAACAGCAGGCCGCGGATCGGATCCGTGCGGACGACCTCGAGGTTCTGCTGCGTTCGGTTACGGGCGCCCATGTGACCGGCCATCTTCTTGTTCTTGAAGACGCGGCCCGGATCCTGGCGGTTGCCGGTCGAACCGTGCGAACGGTGCGACACGGAAACACCGTGGGTAGCGCGCAGACCGCCGAAGCCCCAGCGCTTCATGGCGCCGGCGAAGCCCTTGCCCTGCGTGACGCCCGCGATATCGACCAGCTGGCCGGCAACGAAGTGCTCTGCGCTGATGCGCGAGCCGACGTCCAGGAGAGCGTCTTCGGCGACGCGGAACTCGACGACCTTCGCCTTGGGCTCGACTTCGGCCTTGCCGAAGGCGACGCGCTGCGGCTTGGCGACGTTCTTCGCCTTCGCAGTGCCTGCCCCAAGCTGGACGGCGGTGTAGCCGTCCCGGTCCATTTCGCGGCGGCCGATGACCTGAAGCCCATCCAGCTGAAGAACGGTAACCGGCACGTGCCGACCGTCCGCCTGGAAAAGGCGCGTCATTCCGACCTTCTTCGCGATCACGCCAGTGCGCATGATCAAAGACTCCTCACAGAGGCCCGCGGACCATTCCGCGGGCGTGTAGCCCATTGAACTGATTGCGTGCCCCGCCTGGGCTAGTGTTCCGAAAACTCCGGAACGGCGGGGACGCAGCCGGAGCAAGAAGCTCCGCGGTATCACCCTATGTCCGATCGGCCCGAAGGCCTCTCAGTGCCGCCCCGGGTAGGAGCGACGGCCGGCTGTTAGGCCAGCTTGATCTCTACGTCCACACCGGCGGCCAGATCGAGCTTCATCAGCGCGTCGACCGTCTGCGGCGTCGGCTGAACGATGTCGAGCAGCCGCTTGTACGTCCTCACCTCGAACTGCTCGCGCGACTTCTTGTCGATGTGCGGCGAACGGTTGACCGTGAACTTCTCGATACGCGTCGGAAGGGGGATCGGACCGCGAATGAGTGCACCCGTACGGCGCGCCGTGTCGGCGATGTCGCCAGTTGCCTGATCGAGCACTCGATGATCGAAAGCCTTCAAGCGAATACGGATATTCTGCGTTTCCATGTCCCTACCGATGCGAAAGAGCCTGCGAGCATCAGCATTCGCCGAAGCCCGCGCATTAAAACAAAACTCAAAAGCGAACCGCGCGACCCTGTATCAGAATCGCGCGGTTGCAGCCCTATATTACTTGGAGATCGTTCCGACAACCCCTGCGCCGACGGTCCGGCCACCTTCGCGAATTGCGAAGCGCAGACCCGGATCCATGGCGATCGGAGCAATCAGCTTGACGCCCAGGCTGACGTTGTCGCCCGGCATCACCATCTCGGTGCCTTCCGGCAGCTGAACTTCGCCCGTCACGTCGGTCGTGCGGAAGTAGAACTGCGGACGGTAGTTGGCGAAGAACGGCGTGTGACGGCCGCCCTCGTCCTTCGACAGGACGTAAACTTCCGCCTGGAAGTCGGTGTGCGGAGTGATCGAGCCCGGCTTGCACAGCACCTGGCCGCGCTCGACGTCTTCACGGCCAACGCCACGAAGCAGCGCACCGATGTTGTCTCCAGCCTGGCCCTGGTCGAGCAGCTTGCGGAACATTTCGACGCCGGTAACGACCGTCTTCTGGGTGTCGCGGATGCCGACGATCTCGACTTCCTCGCCAACCTTGACGATGCCGGTCTCGACACGGCCGGTGACGACGGTGCCGCGGCCCGAGATCGAGAACACGTCTTCAATCGGCATCAGGAACGGCTTGTCGAGCGGACGCTCCGGCTGAGGAATCCAGTCGTCGACCGCCTTCATCAGCTCCATGATCTTCTCTTCGCCGATTTCGGGATTGCGATCCTCGAGGACGGCGAGAGCCGAGCCGGCGACGATCGGAATGTTGTCGCCGTCGAAGCCGCGCTTGGAAAGCTCCTCGCGGATTTCCAGTTCGACGAGCTCGAGCAGCTCGGGATCGTCAACCTGGTCGACCTTGTTGAGGAACACGACCATGGTCGGAACGCCGACCTGCGCTGCGAGCAGGATGTGCTCCTTGGTCTGCGGCATCGGGCCGTCAGCAGCCGACACGACCAGGATCGCGCCGTCCATCTGGGCGGCACCGGTGATCATGTTCTTCACATAGTCGGCGTGACCCGGGCAATCGACGTGCGCATAGTGGCGGGCGGCGGTCTCATATTCGACGTGCGCCGTCGAAATGGTGATGCCGCGCTCGCGCTCTTCCGGCGCCTTGTCGATATTGGCGAAGTCGACGGCTTCACCGCCGCCGTGCTTGGCCAGCACCTTGGTGATTGCAGCCGTCAGCGACGTCTTGCCATGGTCGACGTGACCGATGGTGCCGATGTTGCAGTGCGGCTTGTTCCGCTCGAATTTAGCCTTCGCCATTTTACGCCTCTTCTTCTCTGAAATCCGGGCGGCCCGCCCGTATCGCGGACGCGCCCATAGCTAACAAAAAACGGTTACGCCAGCTTGGCCTTCACCTCGTCGGCGACGTTCTGCGGCACTTCTTCGTAGTGCGAGAACTGCATCGTGTACTGTGCGCGTCCCTGAGTGAACGAACGCAGCTGATTCACGTAGCCGAACATATTCGCAAGCGGGACAATCGCTTCGACCGCCTGCGCGTTGCCGCGCGTGTCCGTACCCTGAATCTGCCCGCGACGCGAGTTGAGGTCGCCGATGACGTCGCCGAGATAATCCTCGGGGGTCACGACTTCCACCTTCATGATCGGCTCGAGCAGCTTGATGCCGGCCTTCTGGGCCACTTCGCGCATTGCACCGCGGGCGCAGATTTCGAACGCCAGCGCCGAAGAGTCGACGTCGTGATATTTGCCGTCGATCAGGTGAACTTCGAAATCAATGATCGGGAAGCCGATCAGCGAACCCGTCTCGGCCGTCTCGCGCAGGCCCTTCTCGACCGACGGAATATATTCCTTCGGAACGTTGCCGCCCTTGATCTCGTCGAAGAACTGGAAGCCCGAACCGCGCTCGCCCGGGGCAACCGCGATCTTGATCTCGCCGAACTGGCCGGAGCCGCCCGACTGCTTCTTGTGGGTGTAGGTCAACTCGACCGGCTTCGCGAGATATTCGCGATAGGCGACCTGCGGCGCACCGACGTTGGCCTCGACCTTGAACTCGCGCTTCATGCGGTCGACGAGAATTTCGAGGTGGAGCTCGCCCATCCCCTTGATGATCGTCTGGCCCGATTCATGGTCGGTCGACACGCGGAATGACGGATCCTCGCGGGCAAGGCGGTTAAGCGCCACGCCCATCTTCTCCTGGTCGGCCTTCGTCTTGGGCTCGACCGATAGCTCGATGACCGGATCGGGGAATTCCATCCGCTCGAGGATGATCGGCGCGTTCGTGGCGCACAGTGTATCGCCGGTGGTCGTGTCCTTGAGGCCTGCGAGCGCGACGATGTCGCCAGCGTACGCCACCTGGATGTCCTCGCGGTCGTTGGCATGCATCAGCAGCATGCGGCCGACCTTTTCCTTCTTGTCCTTGACGCTGTTCATGACCTGCGACGAAGTCTCGAGCGTGCCCGAGTAGATACGAGCGAAGGTCAGCGTGCCCACGAACGGGTCGTTCATGATCTTGAAGGCCAGCGCGGCAAACGGCGCATTGTCGTCCGACGGACGCGAATCCTCGTCGCCATTGGGCAGGATGCCCTTGATCGCCGGAACGTCGAGCGGGCTCGGCAGATAGTCGACCACCGCGTCGAGCAACGGCTGAACGCCCTTGTTCTTGAACGCCGAGCCACAGACGACCGGAACGAACGCCATTTCGAGCGTGCCCTTGCGGATCAGCTTCTTCAGGGTCGCGACGTCAGGCTCATTGCCTTCAAGATACGCTTCCATCGCGTCATCGTCCTGCTCAACGGCAAGTTCGATGAGGTTGGTGCGCGCTTCGGCGGCCTTGTCCTTCAAGTCGTCCGGAATTTCCTGATATTCGAACTTCGCGCCGAGGCTTTCTTCAAGCCAGATGATTGCGCGGTTCTCGACCAGGTCGACGAGGCCCTTGAAGCCGCCTTCGATGCCGATCGGAAGATACAGGACCGCCGGGCGAGCGCCGAGGCGGTCGATGATCGACTGGACGCAATAATAGAAGTCGGCACCGGTACGGTCGAGCTTGTTGACGAAGCACATCCGCGGAACGCCGTACTTGTCGGCTTGGCGCCAAACGGTCTCCGACTGCGGCTCGACACCGGCAACGCCGTCGAAACAGGCGACCGCACCGTCGAGCACGCGCAGCGAACGCTCGACTTCGATGGTGAAGTCGACGTGGCCCGGCGTGTCGATGATGTTGATGCGGTGCTCTGGGCCCTTGCCCTCCTCGGCCGACCAGAAACAGGTCGTCGCGGCCGACGTGATCGTGATTCCGCGCTCCTGCTCCTGCTCCATCCAGTCCATCGTGGCGGTGCCCTCGTGGACTTCACCGATCTTGTACGACTTGCCGGTGTAATAGAGGATGCGCTCGGTCGTCGTCGTCTTGCCGGCGTCGATGTGCGCCATGATGCCGATGTTGCGATAGCGGTCGAGCGGATGGCTGCGGGCCATTTTACTTGCTTCCTTAGCGATGTGGGGAGCCGGCGGATCCGGCTTCCCCAGATATAGGTATGAAAATTACCAGCGGTAGTGGCTGAACGCGCGGTTCGCTTCGGCCATGCGGTGCGTATCCTCGCGCTTCTTCACGGCATTGCCGCGGTTCTGCGAGGCATCCATCAGCTCGCCCGACAGTCGCGCGGCCATCGTCTTTTCAGAACGGGCGCGAGCGGCCGAAATCAGCCAGCGGATGGCGAGCGCCTGTGCACGCTCGACGCGAACTTCGACGGGGACCTGGTAGGTCGCACCGCCGACGCGGCGGCTGCGGACCTCGATGCCCGGCTTCACATTGTTGAGGGCGTCGTGAAAGACCTGAATGGGGTCCTTCTTCAGGCGAGCTTCGACATTGTCGAGAGCGCCATAGACGATGCCTTCTGCAACCGACTTCTTGCCGTCGAGCATGACCGAATTCATGAACTTCGACAGGACGATGTCCCCGAAACGGGGATCGGGAAGGATTTCGCGCTTTTCTGGACGGCGACGACGGGACATTGGACTGTTCCTTTCTCTTCAGCCTGTTCCGGAACTTGTCCGGGGCTTACTCGTGCGGGTTACTTGGGACGCTTGGCGCCGTACTTCGAACGGCTCTGCTTGCGGTCCTTGACACCCTGGGTGTCGAGAACGCCGCGAAGCACGTGGTAGCGGACACCCGGAAGGTCGCGCACACGGCCGCCACGGATCAGCACGACGCTGTGCTCCTGGAGGTTGTGGCCTTCGCCGGGGATGTAGCTGATGACTTCGCGCTGGTTCGTCAGGCGAACCTTGGCGACCTTGCGAAGCGCCGAGTTCGGCTTCTTCGGGGTCGTCGTGTAAACGCGAGTGCAAACGCCGCGCTTCTGCGGGTTCTGTTCCATCGCAGGGACCTTGGACTTGGCCTTCTGCGGTTCGCGACCCTTGCGGATCAGCTGGTTAATCGTTGGCATGAAGCCCTTCACCTTTATGTTGCCGGAAGACCCGGCGGTTACTTTGCGCAACGCAAAAGCGTGAACACCTGGTAGCCGCCAGCCACCCGGCCTTCACGTCGTTGAGCAATGTTCAGCTCTGTCCTTCAGGGGAACGGAATCGCAGCCCCGCGGACGAGCGGCCACATAGCGAGGGACCGCCGGAGGGTCAACGGGTGGCTCTCCGAAACCGATTGAGCCGACGAATGCGCGGGGCAAGCCGACAAACGGACTTGATCGACTGCCGTCCGCTTCCGGTCGAAACCGAAGAGCATCTGCTCCCCATGCAGTCCATCCATGGCTCAGTTCAAAGGGAGCAGGATCATGACAAGCAAGAATATACTCGTCGCGGTCGGGATCGCCCTGATCGCCGTTCCGGCGGGCGCACAGAACTCCGCCGTGCCGAAATCCGACAAGAGCACCACGGTCGACCAGAAGAAGTACTGCCTTTCCTACGACAGCGTCGTCGGAAGCCGTGTCCGGGCGCAGGAATGCAAGACCAAGGCCGAGTGGGCCAGGGAGCACGTCGACATCGACAAGATGTTGAAGGAGTAGTTTTCGGCAGGGCGCGGTCGCGAGCCGCGCCCACCCTCTCAAATCTCTCTCAGCGTCACTTCGTCGCGGCCAAACTCCAGCCCGACGGTCAACAACGCCCTGAATGCATTGTAACCCGCCTTCCCCGGGAAGAAGGCATGGAAGAACAGTTGCGGCTTCCCCTCCATGCCCGGCGCGACGGAGGCATGACCCGGCGCCCACCACAGGCTGTTCGACTTCAGCAGCGGCTCAGCTCGTTTGACATACGGGCCGAGCGGATGGTCTGCGACCGCCACCCCGATGCCATAGGCAGGCGTCGAGAAGTCGTTTCCGGCATAGAACATCCAGTAACGGCCGTTCTGCTTCGTGACGAACGGTCCCTCGATCAGGTGCCCTTCCCAATCGAGGTCATTGGCAAGGACAACCTGCTCCTCACCCGTGAATGACCGGCCGTCCGCAGCCAGCCTTCGCGCGTGGATCGGCGTCCGCATTGCCTCGACGATATCGCCCGCCCGTCCGAACTCGATGAGCGCGGGCTTCACGCGCGCCCAATTGTCGAGTGCTGCCTCGATCAACGGCTGCATCCAGAAGAAGCGCTCCATCGATCGGCGCGTGTTCGCCCACGGTTGGATCGCGGCGGCAAAGGCGGCGGTCCGGCGGTCGCGATCGCTTTCGAACAGTGTCTCGATGAGATCGGGATGCTCGCGAAGCAACCCGGCGAGGGGCCGCGGCCAGAGGCCGTTCGTGTCGTTCTTCCAGAACAGGAGGGGCGTCCCGTCGTCATCGACGAAGATGTGGGAGTCGATCACGCCGCCGCTCGCCGGACCGCCGGGCGTGAGCACCTTGCCGCCGGTAACCATCGGCGCGCCATTGTCGGACCACGGCCCAAAGGGCGAAGCGGCCCGTGCCAGGCCGATCGCGAGCGCCCCGCTCTGGTCGCGGGCGGTGTAGACGAGCCAATATTCGTCACGGACCTTGGCAGTTTCAGGGGCCCAGAAGTCTCCCGTGCGCCTGCCATGCCGTGCCCAGGCGGGAGCCGTTCCTTCGGGAAACACGAAGCCGTGATGAGTCCAATGCTCGAGATCGAGGGAATGCAGGATCGGGAAGGCGTCGGGCGCATCGTTCGACGTCGCTGTCAGGATCCAGCCGTCATCGACCTTCAGGACAGCCGGATCTCCGTACCCGGCCCTCGTCAGCTCGCTCAAATTCTCCGAGATCAGAGCCTTCCACGGCACTCCTGTCGGCTCGGCTCGCGGGGCCTCGGAAGACACCGGCGCCCTCGTTCCAAAGTCGCCGGCGAGCTCTGCAAAGAAGCGCGCGTAATCCGCCTGCTCGCCGCCCGCTATACGGTAGCGGCGGCCTGGGCCATCGCCTTCGCGCACAGCCAGATCGGTCCCTTCGCCGTCGGCGGTTGCCTGGACGTCGAATATTGGAATTGAGCCCATGGACGCCGATCAACGGCTGGCGAGACGCTTAAGCTCCTTCACTCCCGCCGCGAGGATGTCTGCGCCCGGCGCCGTCGGGATGTCCGGCTTTAGCTGCCAGCGGGGCGTGTCCTTCACGTCGTAAACCGGCTCCGCGCTGTAGTTGATGGAGATGCCCGTGCGGTCGAGTCTCAGCGGAAAGACCGCTGCTCCAAGCCCCATCGTCTCGGTCCCGACTGTCACCGCGCGACCGATGTCCGTCATGCCCATCGGAAAGCCCTCGGCCATGCTCGCGCTCCAATGGTTCTGGAGGACGACGACCGGCCTTTCGTAGGTGAAGGGCCCCTGCGGATCGACATATTCGGTCCATGGGTCGGTCAGGCCAATTCCCTGCCCGCTGCGCCGGCGCATCAGCGCATAGGGCCTGCGTTCCTTGATGAAGCGGCCCATGATCGGCCGGGCAACTGCCGTGTCGCCACCGCCATTGTCGCGCGCGTCGATGATGAGGCCAGGAGTGTCTTTCAGTGCCTCAAGCGCAGCGTCGAATGCCTTGGGCGCGTCGTTGTCGCCAAAGGTCGTGATTGCGATGTAGCCGAAGCCCTCATCAAGGCTCCTGTGAGAAATTGAGGCCCGGTCAGGCGACGTCTTGAGAGGCAATGAAACGTCCCGAGCCTGCCCGTCCTTTGAGCGGATCCGAAGCGTTCGGGGCCGTGCGCGAACTCCTGCGACGGCTGCGTTGAGCACGTAGCGCCGAGCTTCGGGATCGGGCCGGCGAAGAGCCCGGGGCATTCGTAACATTGCAGCCTGAATGATAGGCGTCCCGTCGATCGCCAGCACGGCATCGCCGATTCGAATTCCTGCATCTTGCGCGGCAGATCCTACGCGGATTGCCTGCACGAGTACGTTGCCTTCGCTCTCCTCGACGAAAAGATCGAACAAAGGCCAGCGCGGCAGACCGTCGACGCCTTGGGTCAAATGCGTATGCGCATCGTAAAGTTCGTCGGTAACAGCGAGCAGCAGGCGGTTCCACTTGTCCTCGTCGTCGCCCACGTCGGCCAACCGTGGCTGGTAGATCGCCCGGACGCGGTCCCAGTCCGTCGCCTTGTCCTCAAAGAAGGCGTAGCGGTCGCGCAGAGTCTCCCACAGCTCGTCGAAGTCCTGCTGGAGGGTGATGTCCCTGGGCGGCTCAATCGCAATTGCAGGAGCCGCAATGGCGGCCAGCCCGGACGCGATCGCCGTCCGGCGCGTGAGAGCGAACGTCACAGCTCGTTCTTCACGATGTCGCCGCGCGCCATAACGAACGCGACATTCTTCAGGACCGTCACATCGCTCAGCGGATCGCCCGCCACGGCGATAATGTCGGCCGACTTGCCCGGCTCGATCGTGCCCACTTCGTTCGACAGTCCCAGCAGGTCCGCGGCGTTTACCGTCGCCGCCTTGATCGCCTCGACCGGCGGCATTCCGAACTTCACCATCAGCTCGAACTCGTCGGCATTCTTGCCGTGCTTCGAAACCCCGGCGTCAGTCCCGAACGCGATCTTCACTCCTGCAGGATATACCTTCTTCAGAGACTGGCCGGTGATCCCGATTCGCCATTCGATCTGCTGCTTCACCGCCCCCGTATAGGCGTTCGGATCCTTGGCGAGCCGCTCGATATAGCCGTTCACCGTCGACAGCGTCGGCACGTAATAAGCGCCGGTCTGCTTGAAGAGCTTGATGATCTCGTCGTCCATGACCGTGCCATGCTCGATCGAGTCCGCGCCAGCCCGAAGCGCGAGCTTGATACCGTCGGCACCATGCGCATGCACCGCAACCTTGCGGCCGTAGGCATGGGCGGTCTGCACGAGCGCCTTGGCCTCGTCGTCGAACATGCGTGTCGCGAGGCCGGTGCCGCTGTTCACGCCGCCGGTCGTCGCGAACTTGATGACGTCCGCGCCGCGGTCGATCTGGCGGCGGACGACACGGCGGCAGCTCTCGACGCTATCGCACAGGTTTTCGGGACTCGGATTCCAGTGGGCGACCAGGTCGTCGTTCAGCGACCCCCGCCCATCCATGTGACCGCCGGTGGTCGAAATCGACTGCGCGGCATCGACGATGCGCGGTCCTTGCACCCAGCCGCGCTTGACCGCCTCGCGAAGCGCCAGCGTATCGCCGTGATCGTCGCCAAGGTTGCGGACGGTGGTGAAGCCCGCGCGCAGCGTCTTCATGCCGTTCATCTGGGTCTCGAGAGCATGCAACGGCATGTCGTCGCGGACTTCGGCCAGGAGCGCCTGCTCCCCACCCCGATCGCTGACCAGGTGAACGTGGCTGTCGATCAATCCCGGAAGGACCGTCTTGTCGCCAAGCTCGATCGTCGCGGCTCCGTCGGGCGCAGGCACATAACCATCGCGAACTTCGACGATCCGGCCGTTGTCGACGATGATCGTGGACGGCCCGGACGGGGCCTTGCCGGGAACGGCGATCAGCCGGCCGGCATGGATGTAGGTGGGTGCAGCAAGTGCGGCGGAGGCGCCCGAAGCTAGGGCGACTGAAAGAAGCAGGCGGTGGAGCATGGGCGGCACATTAAAGCCGCCTTCGCCGGACGCAACGGGGGCGAAACTATTCCGTCGTTGCGCCGTCCCATTCTTCGTGATGATGCCTGGCCTCGGCCTCGGCCTTCGTCCGCTGGACCACCTTGTCCTTGTGCTCCGGCGGCCCGTAGATCGTGTAGAGGCGAAGCGGTTGCGTTCCCGTATTGCGAACATTGTGACGAGCGCCCGCCGGGACGATCACTGCGAAGTCGTCCATCACCGGGTTTTCGCGGCCGTCGATGTCTACCGATCCCTGCCCTTCCTCGACCCGGAAGAACTGATCGCGGTCCTCGTGGACTTCCTCCCCGATCTCTTCGCCCGGCTGGAGGGTCATCAGCACGAGCTGCAGATGCTGCCCCGTATAAATGACGTGGCGGAAATCCTCATTGTCGACCGTCAGCCGCTCGATATCGTCGCAAAAACCCCGCTTCATGAGATGCCCTCTCCGTTCGCTGGATACTCGTTCAGAACGCACAACCGTCGCCGAACCATGTTGTTCAGCCGTCTCACCTTTTCAACGGATCGTTACCCCAGTTCATGAGCGAATAGCGCCAGCGGGATGTGGCGATATTGGCTGGCTCCTGCGCCCTGTGACGCCGCACATAACCGACGACCTTGCGCATGTGGGCATAATCGTCGTCGCTGAGCTCGGCCTTTGTCTTGCCGAGGATGGCGACGATCCGGCGCCCGCTGGCATGGCCGACGCTCTCGCCCTTGCCCTTGCGGTCCTTGCCCTTCCAGCCGACCGCTCGGCTCTCCTCGGTATCGAGCCATTTCTTCAGCTCCGACGCGGTCATGTTCACCGCTTCGGCGAAGTCGTTGCGGACCTTGTCGCGATCGATCTCGGTCATTCCGCCACAACGCTTGTGGCGGCCCCCGGCTCAATATGGACGAAAGGCTCAGTGGCCCGGTGGAACCAGCTCGCCACCCTTCACCACGGCGGCCGGCCGTTCGAGCACCCGAACATCCCGAAGCGGATCGCCGTCCACCGCCACGATGTCGCCGTAGCGGCCGACCTGGATCTCGCCGACGTCGTTGCGGCCGAGCGCCTCCGACGCATTCTTGGTCGCGGCCTGGATCGCCTCCAGCGGAGTCATTCCGTACTGGACCATGACTGCGAACTGCTGGCCCACCATCGCGTGCGGCATCACTCCGGCATCCGATCCGAATACCATGCGGACTCCGGCCCTGTGCGCCTTGCGGAAATTGTCGCGCTGGGCCTGCCCGATCTCGCGGTCCTTGCGGATGTTCTCCTCGAGCTCGCCATTCTTGCGGCCCTCCGCCTGCGTGTAGTCGGTGTTCTTGATGTCCATCGAGAACCAGACCGGCCGCTTGCGGGCCTTGGCGAGCTTGATGCTTTCGTCGTCGAGAAGGCTGGCGTGCTCGATGGTGTCGATTCCGGCGCGGATGGCCGCATTGACGCCGCTTGCGCCGTGCGCATGGGCGGCGACCCGAAGCCCCTGCATGTGCGCCTCGTCGGCGATCGCGCGAAGTTCCTCTTCGGTCAGCTGCTGCTGGCCCGGCGTATCGCCGCGCGAGAAGACGCCGCCGGTCGCGCAGACCTTGATGACCTCGGCCCCGAACTTCCGCTGGCGGCGGACCTGGTACTTCAGCTCCTCCGGGCTGTCGCCGATGCCTTCCTCCTTCTCCTTCTTCTGGAGCTCGGGCGGAAGATAGGTGTCGTCGCAATGGCCGCCAGTGGCGCCGAGCGCATGGCCTGCGGGAACGATGCGCGGACCGACGACGTACCCGGCCTCGATCGCCTGCTTAAGCCCGACGTCCGCCCATTCGCCCGACCCGACAACGCGCATGGTCGTGAAGCCGCCGTTGAGCATGTCGCGGGCGGTGCTGGTCGCAACGATCGGCCAGAAGCTGCCGGTATATTCGAGGAAGCGGTAGCCGCCGATGTCCGCTGGCCCCAGGTGCGTGTGCATATCGATCAGGCCGGGAAGCAAAGTCCGGTTGCCGAGATCGATATGCTTGACGTCGGCGCCCCATCGAACCGTGCGCGCGTCGGCGATCGACGTGATGTGCCCCGTGTCGTCGACGAAGATTGCGGGGTTCGGGACGTAGCGCCCGGTCTCGACGTCGAGCATCCTTTCGCCGGTAATCACCGTCGCCGCTGTCGCGGGGGAAACGACTGCAGCGGCAGCAAGCAGGGAAAGAACGACACGTCGAATCATCTGGAACCCCCTATGCGGAATCGAGCCATGGCCTGGTAATCTTCTTCGCAGGCATCGGCGACCGCCTGCAAGTGGGCATTGAGCACCGGTAGCTCGGCGTCTTCCTTGCCTTCGAAACCGGTACTGGCCTCGACACGGCCATACCAATGCGAGGCCCAGACACCGTCCTCCGGATGACGGCCGGCAGGCCAATGCAGCATTGCTTGGGTCCACGGGATTTCGAGGGCGTCGCAGAGAGCCGACAGCGTGGCCGCCGGATCCGCCAGGACATCGGCCGAATCCACCACCGGAGACGGAACGCCGAGCCTGTCGGCCTCGCGGTCGAAGAACTCGCGAACGACACGAACGCCGAGATCTTTTGCCTCGACCGTTTCACGCTTGCGGGCATAGGACGCGACCATTCGCCGCGGATCGCGGATCAGGAAAGCGTGGGTCACGTTGCGAATGTCGTCCGGCGCGATGGGGCCCACCATGTGGTGCGCCATCTGCTTCTGATACCAGAGCGGGGAACCGTCGGGCGCATCGCCTGCCATCGCTTCCGCGATACGGTGCCAGTCCGTCTCCATCGACGCGATCACCTCGTCGCGCATCGGATGGTCAGCGCCCGTCTCCTTCAGGAATGCGCCGTAGAAAGGCTCGTCGCTGACGAAGCAATCGGAGCGAGATGAAAAGCTGCGCATCATTGCGGTCGAGATGTTCCGGGGTCCCGACCACATGGCGATGCGGCGGGTCACAGGCGGGCGCGGCCTGCTACATCCTGATCAAGCTTCTTGCGGTAAAGCTGCTGCAGCCGCTCGACCATCGGTCCGCGCTCGTTACCGATCACCCGGCCGTCGATGGCGCCGACTGGAGCGACGCCCGCGAAGGTTCCGGTCGTGAACGCCTCGTCCGCGCCATAGACGTCGGTCAGCGAGAAGTTATGCTCGAACGCAGGAATGCCTGCCTCGCGCGCGACTTCCAGCACCAGCCCGCGCGTGATGCCGTCAAGGCAATAGTCGCCGCTGGACGTCCACACCTCGCCGTTGCGGACAATGAAGAAGTGAGTTGAATTGCAGGTCGCGACAAAGCCGTGCGGGTCGAGCATCAAGGCTTCGTCCGCACCCGCTTCCGCGGCCTGGATGCATGCGGTGATGCAGTTCAATTTACTGTGGCTGTTGAGCTTGGGGTCCTGCACATCGGGATAACCGCGGCGGACGTGGACCGTGAACAGCTTCAGCATCCGCGTCGCGGTTTCCGGAACCGGCGCCTTCCACTCCGGAATGATGACGATTGTCGCCGGGGAAATGACCACGCGCGGGTCCTGGTACGGCGTCGAGCGAATGCCGCGCGTCACCATCAGCCGGATGTGAACGCCGTCGCCGTCCATCCGGTTCGCGTCGAGCAGAGCGTAGAGCCGCTGCTCCAGGTCCTCTCGAGACACCCCAATGTCCATCGCGATCGCCTTGGCCCCACGATAAAGCCGGTCGAGATGGCGATCGAGGAAGGCGATCCGGCCCTGGTGGACGCGGAGGCCCTCCCAAACGCCGTCGCCGAGCATGAACCCGCTGTCGAACACCGACACCGTCGCCTGCGGGCGGGGAACATGCGTTCCGTTGACGTCGATCAGCACCTCCGCATTGCGAGGGTCCGGCACGAAATGGTGAGTGCCGGTTGCGGGAGGCTCGGCCGTGCTCAAATGTGGATCACGCGTCCGAAGGCGGCGAGGACGCTTTCGTGCATCATTTCGCTGAGCGTCGGGTGCGGGAAGACGGTTTGGATGAAGTCATCCTCCACCAATTCCGCCGTCTTGCCGATAGTGTAGCCCTGGATCAGCTCGGTGACTTCCGCGCCGATCATGTGCGCTCCGAGAAGCTCGCCGGTCTTGGCGTCGAACACCGTCTTCACGAAGCCGTCGACCTCCCCGAGCGCGATCGCCTTGCCGTTGCCGATGAAGGGGAACTTGCCGACCTTCACGTCGAAGCCCTTTTCCTTGGCCGCAGCCTCGGTCAGCCCGACGGATGCGACCTGCGGGCGACAGTAGGTGCAGCCCGGAATGTTCTTGGGGTCCGTCGCGTGCGGGTGTGCATCCTTGTTGCCGAGTTCCTTTGCGATGGCTTCGGCGGCCGTCACGCCTTCATGGCTGGCCTTGTGCGCGAGCCAGGGCGGAGCGGTCACGTCGCCGATCGCCCAGAGGCCGGGCACGTTCGTGCGGCACATGGGGTCGGTGTCGATGTGCCCCTTGGTCGTCTTCACGCCGAGTGTCTCAACCCCAATATTCTCGGTGTTCGGGACAATGCCGACGGCGACGATCGCGTGGCTGAAGCGGTGCTCGGTTGACTTGCCGTCCTTGGCCTTGATGACCGCCGCAACACCCTTCGCGTCGGACTTGAGGCTCTCGACGCCTGCGGACGTCAGCACCTGCATGCCCTGCTTGGTCACCTGCTTCTCGAGAAAAGCGCTGACCTCTGCATCCTCAACCGGAACGATGCGGTCGAGCATTTCGACGACCGTCACCTTAGCGCCGAGGTCGGCATAGAAGCTGGCGAACTCGATCCCGATCGCGCCGGAACCGATGACCAGAAGCTCGGTCGGCATTTCGGTCGGAGTCATCGCATGGCGGTAGGTCCAGATGCGCTTGCCGTCGGCCTTGGCGAACGGCAGGTCGCGGGCCCGCGCGCCGGTGGCGATGATGATGTGCTTGGCCTGAAGCTCCGCCGCCTTGCCGTCGGCTCCGGTCACCGACAGCTTGCCCTTCGCGGTAATCTTCCCCTCACCCATGTGAACGGTAATCTTGTTCTTCTTCATCAGGTGCGTGACGCCCTGGTTGAGCTGCTTCGCCACCGCGCGGCTGCGCGCTACGACCTTGTCGATCTTGAAGCCGGCCTTGATCGCTTCGAGCCCGTAGGCGTCGGCATGCTGAATCTGGTGGAAGATCTCCGCCGAGCGAAGCAGCGCCTTGGTCGGGATGCAGCCCCAGTTGAGGCAGATGCCGCCGAGGTTCTCGCGTTCGACGATCGCGGTCTTGAGGCCAAGCTGGGCAGCGCGGATCGCGGCCACATAACCGCCCGGGCCGGAGCCGAGCACGATAACGTCGTAGGATTCAGCCATTACTTTCCTCTTGTCCCGCGACTTCGCGCGGCCTGTCATTCTCGTCGAGCGCCACGAATTTGAAGCGCCCCCATGCAACGCGCGTCTCGGTGTCTCCGTGCCGTTCGCGTGAAACCGCTTCCGCCGCATAGGTGAGCGATGTCCGTCCGCTTTCAACCAACTCCACGTAGACGGACACTTCGTCGCCGACGCTCGGAGCGCCCTTAAAGCGAAGCTCGTCCGCCGCAACCAGCACCGCCTTGCCGCGGACGATACGCGACGCCTCGCTGCCGGCGCCAAGCGCCATCTGGCTGATCAACCACCCGCCGAACACACCGCCGTACGGGTTAAGGTCCGTCGGCATCGCCGTCGCGCGGATCACGGGAATGCCCGTCATGAGCGCTTGCCGGGCATAATAACGAGAAACCACCAGGCCAATCCCGAGCCGACCCCGATAATCACGAAGAGCCCGAGACCGAACAGATCGAGCAGCGGGTATTTGGGATCGATCAGATGCAGGACGATCCGAAACAGGACCGACAATGCCGTCGCACCTAGAACGCTAAGAGCGAGATGGACCGCGAAGTTTCCGTCAGTGGCGAGGATCCACCGTGCCTTTGGACGCTCGACGAAATACCCCAGAATTGCTGCGGGCATCAGCGCAAAGGCGGGCGCCCAGATCAGCGCGATCGCGGCCACGGCAGCAACGTCCCCAGGCTTGGTCATCCACAGGTTCCTTCCTGCCGGGGCAAATTGGCCCGCGACGATCAAGAGCAGGAGCCCGAGCAAGGACGTTGCGACGGCTGCAACAAAGACTGCGGCGATCGCGCGGGATCGAAAATCCCGCTGCTTCAAACCGCCGTTCCCATCAGCGGCTGTGCCAGTTGAAGAACATCCGGAACGCCAGCGCTGAGCCGAGAAATAGCGGGATCGAAAACAGGAATCCCGGCGATCCCTTGATCGGGCGAACCGTTCCCCATCCTGCCCAGCTATGCAGCCAGCCGCCTTCCTGGCCGCCCAAGGACAATGGCAAAACGAACGCCAGGATCCCCCCGAGGATGAGTGCAGTCATCCATTTCATGTCAATTCGCCCCCCTCACAGCTGATATCGTAGCTTGTTTAGGAACATCGCGACAGAATGTCAGGCGAGCATCCCCAGCGGGTTCTCCACCAGCCGCTTGAATGCCTGCATCAGCTTGGCCCCGTCAGCGCCGTCGATGGCGCGGTGATCGAAGCTTCCGGTCGCAGACATCACCGACGCGATCTGAAGGTTGTCGTTGATGACATAGGACCGCTTCTCGCCCGCGCCGATCGCCATGATCATGCCCTGCGGCGGATTGATGACGGCTTCGAACTGCTTGATGCCGTACATGCCCATGTTGGACAGGCTGGCGGTGCCGCCCTGATATTCCTGCGGCTGGAGCTTGCCTTCCTTCGCCCGGCCCGCGAGGTCCTTCATCTCGGTCGAGATTGCGGAAACGCTCTTGGTGTCGGCGCCGACGATGATCGGCGTGATCAGGCCCGCCGGGATCGACACTGCGACGGAAATGTCGGCGCGGCTGTACTTGAACAGCTGGTCGCCCGCGAAGCTGACGTTGCACTCCGGGACTTCGATCAGCGCCTGAGCGAGCGCCTTGATCAGCAAATCATTGACCGACAGCTTCACGCCCCGGCTTTCGAGACCCGCGTTGAGCTCGCCGCGAAGCTTCAGAAGCGGGTCCAGCTGGATATCGACGGTCAGATAGATGTGCGGGACCTGCTGCTTCGATTCCGTCAGGCGGCGAGCGATCGTCTTGCGGATGTTCGAAAGCTTGATCGCCTCGTGCGGGATCGCCTGCTCCATCGGGCCGGGCACAACGAGGTGCGTGGAGATCCCGGGTGCAGCGGCAGCAGGCGCTCCAGCCGGAGCTGCTGCGGGAGCCTTGCCGACTGCTGCGTCAATGTCAGCACGGACGATACGCCCGCCCGGGCCGGTTCCCTGCAGCGAGTTTAGATCGACGTTCTGCGCCTGAGCCAGCCGTCGAGCCAGCGGGGATGCCTTCACGCGATCGCCCTCGGCACGCGGAGCGGCTGCGGGTTGCGCGGGGGCAGCCGGAGTCTCGACCGGCGCCTGAACCGGAGCGCTTTTCGGAATCGCGTCTGCCTTGGGCGCTGGAGCAGCGGCCTTGGGTGCTTCCACTGGAGCGGTGTCCGCCTTCGGAGCGGTTGCGGAAACATCTTCGCCCTCGCCTGCCAGGATCGCGATCGGAGCACCGACCTTCACGCCGTCCGTGCCCTCCGCGACCAGGATCTTCGCGATCGTGCCCTCGTCGACCGCCTCGAATTCCATTGTCGCCTTGTCGGTCTCGATCTCGGCGAGGATGTCGCCGGACTTTACCTCGTCACCCTCTTTCACGAGCCATTTGGCGAGCGTGCCCTCTTCCATCGTCGGGGACAGGGCGGGCATTTTGAGTTCGGTCGGCATGAGCGTCTTTCCGCTTGGACAGGCTCGCGGGCACAAAGCCAATGCGGCGGTCGGGGTCAAGTGGGCGACGGTCGTTAGCGATGCCGCTTGCGCTGAGCGACGGATTAACGCAGCACTTGTTCCGCATGGGGGAGAGCGAGCCCAAACGCACCTATCTCGTCGTCATCGACGATAGCCCGGAAGCGCGCGTCGCCCTCCGGTTCGCGGCGCGTCGGGCCATCAAGACCGACGGGCTCGTCGAGGTGCTTGCAATCGTCGAACCGCAGGACTTCGTCCAATGGGGCGGAGTCCAGGCGGCCATCGAGGAAGAGCAGAAGCTGCGGATCGAGGGGATCGTCAGCGGCGCCGTTGGCGAGATCATGGACGAGTCGGGTCTGAAACCCTCGATCGTGATCCGAAGCGGCGAGCCGACGAAGGTCGTCCGGGAGTACGTTGGAGAACGGACGGAGGTAACAGCGCTCGTTCTGGGCGCAGCGCCGGCCGGAAATCCCGGGCCGCTTGTAGCGCATTTCACTGGCACCGACGCGGGCAAGCTGCCCTGCCCGGTGATGATCATTCCCGGCTCGCTTGACGACGAGCGGCTGGAGCAGCTGAGCTAGAGCACTTTCGCGAGCAGGTCGCAGACCGCGACGCAGCCCGCTTCGTCCTCTTCGGTGAATCGAGACGGGTTCGGGCTGTCGAGGTCGAGAACAGCGATCAGCTTCCCGTCGCGAACGATCGGGACAACGAGCTCGCTTACCGAGGCGGCATCGCAGGCGATGTGGCCGGGGAAAGCGTGGACGTCTTCGACCCGCTGGACCTGCAGCGTTTCAGCCGCCGCGCCGCACACGCCTGTGCCGAACGGAATGCGGATGCAGGCCGGGCGTCCCTGGAAGGGCCCGAGCACCAGTTCACCATCGACGTTACGGTAGAATCCTGCCCAGTTAAGGTGGGGCAGTGTCTCCCAGATCAAGGCCGCGACATTGGCCATGTTGGCGACGCCATCCGGTTCTCCGGTCGTCAACCCATCGACTGCCGAGAGCAGGTCCCGGTACATGACGGCCTTGTCGGCCGCTTCGATCTTGAAGTCGTACATCAGTCGAACTGCACCTTTCCGCGCGTCTGCTTGACCGCGCTGCGCTGCTTCTTCTCGTCGACCCGCTGAGCCTTTGCGGCCCTGCTGGGACGCGTCGGCTTGCGCTTCGCCTGGACGATATGGGCAGCGGCAATCATTTCCGCCAGTCGCCGGCGTGCATCCTGCCGGTTGGCGTCCTGCGTGCGATACTTGCGCGCCGTGATCAGCAATTCGCCAGCGCCGGTCACTCTGCTCCCCGCGATCTGCTTCAACCGCTCGTAGGCGTCGGGGTGAAGCCCCAGACGAAACAGGTCGACGCGAAGCTGGACGGCGGTCGCCACCTTGTTGACGTTCTGGCCGCCGGGACCGGTCGCGGCGAGGAAGCTCTCGCTCAGCGCATCATCCGGGATGACGACATCCTCAGACTTCATCGCCCCATTCCCCGAAATAGTCCGGTAGCGGCGATTTGACGTCGATCGCCGGCTTCTTCTCGCGCGGGACAACCAGTCTCGACGCGTGGAGAAGCATCGGTCCACCGGGCACTCCGTAAACGCGGTCGCCGACGATGCCCCGTCCGAACGCCTCGCGCGCGTGCACGCGCAATTGATGGGTACGCCCCGTCACCGGCCGGAACTCCACCAGGGTGCGGCCATCACGGACCGCGATCTTTCGCCATTGAGTAACCGCCTTGTCGCCCTTGGCGTCGGGGACCATCCGCCAACCCGCCTCTGCGCTCGACTTCTTCCCGAGCGGAAGATCGATCGTGCCCTCGTCCTGCTCGACCACGCCATCGACGACCGCGAGATAATATTTTTCGACCTGGCGCTTTTCGAACGCTTTCTGAAGTGACGAGCGCGCCTTGGGCGAACGCGCAAGGAGCAGGCAACCCGACGTATCCTGGTCCAGCCGGTGCATCGGCGTCGGCGGCCTCTGGAAGCCCTGCTTCAACTCGTTGAGTCGTCCGACAACGCTGTCGCCCCCTCTGCGCGGGGTGTCCACCGGCAGGCCGGCAGGCTTGTCGATCACCATCGCTTCGGCGTCGATGAAGAGGATCCGCTGGTCGAGCATCAACGGCCTCTTAGCCGTCTGTGACTCCTGCGCAACGATTCCGAGGGAATCCAGCGCGTTACACATTATTAACCTTTTGCCTTCAGACATCGAATGGTTAATGACCGCTTCAAGGCCGTTAAGAGAGCGTAACGCTTGGCTCTCTCTCAGGCTGAACGGTGGGGGGAAATTCAGATGCGCGTGCTGCTGATCGAGGACGAGCCGACGACCGCCAAGAGCATTGAGCTCATGCTTGGGACGGAAGGCTTTAACGTTTACACCACCGATCTCGGGGAAGAAGGCCTCGATCTCGGCAAGCTCTATGATTACGACATCATCCTTCTCGACCTGAACCTGCCGGACATGCACGGCTATGACGTGCTGAAGAAGCTTCGCACGGCGAAGGTCGGCACCCCGGTACTGATCCTCTCGGGCATCGGCGAAATGGACTCCAAGGTCCGCGCGCTCGGTTTCGGCGCTGACGATTACGTCACCAAGCCGTTCCACCGCGATGAGCTGGTCGCCCGCATCCATGCGATCGTGCGCCGCTCGAAGGGCCATTCGCAATCGGTCATCCGCACCGGCAAGCTGGCCGTCAACCTCGACGCCAAGACCGTCGAAGTCGACAGCGCCCGCGTGCACCTGACCGGCAAGGAATATGCGATGCTGGAGCTGCTTTCGCTCCGCAAGGGCACCACCCTGACCAAGGAAATGTTCCTGAACCACCTTTACGGAGGCATGGACGAGCCCGAGCTCAAGATCATCGACGTGTTCATCTGCAAGCTGCGCAAGAAGCTGAGCCTGGCTTGCGGTGGCGCAAACTACATCGAAACCGTCTGGGGCCGCGGCTACGTGCTTCGCGATCCGGACTCCGAAGAGGTGGATCCGCCTGCGGCGGCGGTAGCGTAACTTACGATTCCCGGGGAGGGTGAAGAGGCGGGGCGCCAAGTGCGCTCCGCCTTTTTCATGCAATCACTGTCGGGTCCCTGCCCTTTCCGACTCTGCCAGCGCTGCACGAGCGCGTGAAATTCCCGCCGTATATTGTTGCAAAGCCCGCTCGCTTTGCTCCTTGAGGCGAGCTTCAGTTTCATCCCACTGAGCGAGCGCCTTCATTTTGTCAGCTTGAAACTCGCGCCAGAACTTTTCCAAGTCTGCGCGGTACCGCGCTTCCATTTCGTCCAATTCCTGGCGACGCTTCTCAAACGAGTCGGCCATGGCGCACCTCCTACTGCGTTAGCGGTCTAACACAGCAGTAATTGCAGTTTCAAACGATCAGCTTCAGCCCGTGCAGTCGAACCGCCCTGCCGTCTTCGCAGACCGGCGCGCCGATTAGCCGCATCCAGCGGCGCCCATCCGTTACCGAATTGATTTCCACATCCAGCGTGAAACCGCGGCGATGCTTGATCGCATGTGCCCGCAATCGCTCCATCGCGGCACGCGATTCCTCGCAGTAGAGCGCCACGATCTCGTCGCGGCTGATCTTCGCATTTCGAGGCAGCCCGAAGATGTCATAAACCCCGCCTGACCAAATCAGGCTGTTGTCGGACAGATCGCATTCCCACAGGCCGGCATGATGCAGCGCGAGCGTTCCCACCTGAGCCGGCTCGATGATGTCGGTGACCGCGCTACTGAGGACGCAGCCAAGGTCGAAATGGCGCGCCTGCTCGAAGATCGGCCAGCTATGGTGAAGAGCCAGCGGCTCCGTGCGCTTCAATTCGAGTTCCGCCTTGTCCTGGGTTCAGCCGCCATCGCTAGGCCGAACGGGTTAACAGCCGCTTGCGGAAAGCCCGCGGGACGCAGCTTAATTCAACCGGGCGCGAAGCGCGCACCAGTTCAGTCCGTTCTGGACGATTTCAGGCGTTTATCAGCAGGCGCTTGCGTTCGCCGCGGATCGGCAGCGACAATTGCTCGGGAAGCGCATTGGCCGCTTCCGCTTCGGCCTCTTCCATCCTCCGCCAACCGTCGCGGCCGAGCCGCTCGAGCGGGCGGAAGCGCGTCTTGTAGGCCATGCGCGGCGAGCCCTCGACCCAGTAGCCGAGATAGACATAGGGCAGGCTCGCCCTCGCCGCGCGGATAATGTGGTCGAGGATGATGTAGGTGCCGAGGCCTTTGCGCGATCCCGGACCGACATCGAAGAAGCTGTAGATCATCGACAGGCCGTCGCCCTGCTGGTCCGACAGGCAGGCGCCGACCAGCTTGCCGGGCCTCCCGTCCTTCGACGGCTCGCGATATTCGACGAGGTAGGTGCGGACGGGCGTCTGCTCGACCATGTCGGCAAAGTCGCTCTCATCCATCTCGGCCATGCCCCCGCCCGGGTGGCGGATCTCCAGGTAGCGCTGCAGCAACTCGTACTGCTCCCGCGTCGTCCACGGTTTGCAGGCCGTGACCTCGAGATCGGCGTGCTTGCGAAGCATCTTGCGCTGCGTCGCATTGGGCGTGAACTCCGCAGCGAGCACGCGCACCGACACGCAGGCGGAGCAATCGATGCAGCTCGGGCGGTAAGCGACCGACTGGCTGCGGCGGAATCCGATCCGCCCGAGCGCCTCGTTGAGCTCGCCCGCATGGCGGCCCGACAGTTCCGTGAACACCTTCCGCTCGACCTTGCCCGGAAGATACGGGCACGGCGAAGGGTTGGTCACGAAGAACTTCGGGAACCGGAACGGTGCGCTCAAGCGGACTCGCCTCCCAGATGGTTACGCAACACTTTATGCGACTGGTAAACGCCGATGAAAAGAGTTGGCCTCTCGAAAAGAGGGTTAACGGCGCAGCTGTCCCGGAGTGGGAAACTCCGCGAATTGACGCAGGTTAGTCGAGAGATGCCCGCTCGACATGGAAACCCGCAGATTCCAGCCGTTTCACGACATCGTCGATCGCCTTGGCGTCGCGAGCCTCGCATTCGACTTCGATGACAGTGTCTTTCGCGGGCAGCCGGGTGAAAATGCGACTGTGGTTGATTTCGATGATGTTGACGCCCGCTTCGTGGAACTTGGCGGTGATCGCAGCGAGTGCTCCGGGCCGATCCTGGGCGGCAACGCGAAGCCGCGCGATGCGGCCGCAACGGACGAGATCACGGACGAGAACGTTGGCGAGCAGATGCGTGTCGATGTTCCCGCCGCACAGCACGGTGCCGACCTTCTTGCCGGCATAGCGCTTCGGATCGTTGAGTAGGGCTGCAAGCCCTGCAGCACCCGCCCCCTCGACGACGGTCTTCTCAATGCCGACGAGCATAGCCACCGCCCGCTCGATGTCGCGCTCGGGAACGAGGACGATGTCGTTAACAAGCGCCTTGAGGATTTGAGACGTGAGCTTGCCCGGCTCCTTTACCGCAATGCCCTCCGCGAGGGTGTCGCCACCGAGCGGAAGGTGGCTCCCGTCCATCGAACATTTCATCGACGGATAGAGCTCGGCCTCGACGCCGATCAATTCAATTTCCGGCTTGAGTGCGCGAGCCGCCGTTGAAATTCCGGACATCAGCCCGCCGCCGCCGATCGGAACAACGAGGACATCCAGGTCGGGAGCTTCCTCCAGCATCTCGATTCCTAGCGTTCCCGCGCCGGCAATGATTTGCGGATCGTCGAACGGATGGACGAAAACATAGCCTTCTTCGCGCTCGAGCTCGCGAGCCTTGGCGTAGGCATCGTCGAACATCGCGCCGAACAGAACGACACGCGCGCCATGGCCTTCGGTCTGCGTGACTTTGATGGTCGGCGTCGGTTCCGGCATCACGATAACCACCGGAATGCCGAGGCGATTGCCGTGATAGGCCACGGCCTGTGCATGATTGCCCGCCGACGCGGCGATGACTCCGCGCGCGCGTTCCTCCGGCGTCAGTTGCAGCAATTTGTTGAGCGCGCCGCGTTCCTTGTACGCCGCTGTGAACTGCAGGTTCTCGAACTTCAGCCAGACTTCGGCACCGATGATCTCGCTAAGCGTGCGGCTCTTGAGCATCGGGGTGCGCACGACGGCGCCTTCGATGCGCCTGGCGGCGGCGCGGATGTCATCGATGGTGGGAGGCTGAACGCTGGAGGCCTGCAACATGGGCCGCATCGCTAGACCTTCCGCGCCTTCCGAACAATGCTATGCCGCCTCGATGCGCAAAGCCCTTCTCGCCGCGCTCGCGGTGCTCCTGTCCTCACCGGCATTCGCCGACACCCTCATCGACAATGCCCGCGGCATCCAGGTTGGACCGGATGGCCAATTGCAGCGGTTCAGGGCGCTGGTCGTCAACGACAAGGGCAAGGTCGTGCAGGTCCTTCGGGACGGGCAGGATGCAGTCATGCCGATCGAGCGGCGCGTCGATGTCGGCGGGCGCACGCTCCTGCCCGGCCTGATCGATGCGCATGGCCATGTGGTGGATTCTCCGGGGGGCGACATGGGGCTGGGTCTGATGATCCTCCAGCTCGACCTCAACCGCACATCGTCGATTTCCGACCTGCAACAAAGGCTAGCGGCCTACGCGAAGGCCAATCCAGGGACAGGCTGGATCCTCGGACGCGGCTGGAACCAGGAATTGTGGCCGGACAAACGGTTTCCAACGGCGACCGACCTGGATGCCGTCGTCCCAGACCGCCCCGTCATGCTCGCGCGAGTGGACGGACACGCGGTGATAGCCAATTCGGCTGCGCTCAAGACTGCCGGAGTCACTTCCGCCGCCCGCGATCCGCAGGGCGGGAAGATCGAGCGCGACGCGAAAGCTGAGCCAACGGGGCTTCTCATCGACAACGCGATCGCGCTCGTCGCCCGCCACGTTCCGCAGCCGACCCCGGATATGATGGATCGCGGGCTGGAGGCGGCACAGGAATTCCTGCTCTCGAATGGACTTACGACTGTTGCCGATATGGGCACGGGGAGAAGCAGCTGGGACGCGATGCAGCGCCTGGGCGCCGCCGGAAAGCTTCGCATGCGGTTCATAGCCTACGCCGATGGCTCGCAGCCGCTTGCGAATGAGCGTCCGACCGAATGGCAATTTGACGACCGTCTGCGGATGGTCGGCTTCAAGCTTTACGCCGATGGAGCGCTCGGCTCGCGTGGTGCATGGTTGAAACGGCCCTATGCCGACAAGCCGGACACGGCCGGGCTGCAATTCCTGAAAGATGCGGAGCTCCTTGCGAAAGCCGATGACGCGGCAAGCCGCGGCTTCCAGATCGCGGTTCACGCGATCGGCGACGCTGCCAATGCGCAGGTCATCTCCGCCTACGAGCAGCTTTCGAGGAAATACGGCAAGGACCGGCGCTGGCGGATCGAGCATTTCCAGATTGCGGATCCCGCCGACATCCCGCGCCTGGCGCCGGCGGGGATCATCGCGTCGATGCAGCCTACCCACCAAACCAGCGACCGGCTGATGGCGGAAAAGCGCCTCGGACCGGATCGTCTCAAGGGCGCTTATGCGTGGCAGTCGGTAATCAAGTCCGGCGCGCGGATCGCATTCGGCTCCGACTTTCCGGTGGAATCGCCCAACCCCTTCCCCGGACTTTCCGCTGCGGTCAGCCGTCAGGACATAAACGGCCAGCCGCAAGGCGGATGGATTCCGGAGGAGGGCGTCAGCTTCGAGCAGGCTCTTTCGGGCTTCACTCGAGACGCTGCCTACGCGGGATTTGCAGAGCAAAAGATCGGCGCACTCGAGCCCGGCAAATGGGCCGACTTCATTATTGTCGATCGCGACATCAGTGCTGCCGATCCGCAGGACCTCGCTCGGACACAGGTCCTGGAAACTTGGGTCGCGGGGAAGAAGGTCTGGTCGCGCGCTAACGGTGGGGCTGGCGAGCGCGGGAAGTAAGCATCGATGGCGTAAGAATCTGAGGCAGTTCCTCGGCGTCGCGGCCGGGCTCGTACCAAAGGTAAAGCGGCACGCCGGCCCGGCTTCGGCTTTCGAGAAAGCGCGTGATCTCCGGATCGCCGTTGGTCCAGTCGCCCACCAAAGTCTTCACGCCAGCCGCCTTGAAAGCGTCCTTCACTTCCGCGCGGTCGATGGCGGCCGCCTCGTTCGCTTTGCACGTAAGGCACCAATCGGCGGTGAAATAGACGAACAGGGGTTTGCCCTGCTTGAGCTCGGCGGCGACCGCCTGCTCGCTCCATTTCGCGGCACCTGCAGGGACGCTCGCTCCGCTAACCGACCGAGCAGGCGTGAGCGCGACAAACGTCCCTGCGGCGGCAATCAGGAGCATGCCAACGAGCCATGCGCCAGTCTTCTGCTCTCGCTGCACCTTTCCGATGAAACGCAGAAATCCGACGACAACGAGAATTCCCCCTGCGACGAGCCAGAGCCCTTGCGCGCCGGTCTGACGGTACAGCAGCCACACGCAGGCAAGGACCGTGAGGGCCATCGGAATGGCCATGATGCGCTGGAACTTCTGCATCCACGGTCCCGGCTTTGGTAGCAGCTTCCTGAGTGATGGAACGAACGCCACCAGCAGGAACGGCAGCGCGAGCCCAAAACCGAGCGCAGCAAAGACAAGCACCGCGCCTTCGATTGGCAGAAGCAGCGCCGTTCCGAGCGCGGCACCCAGGAATGGGCCAGCGCAGGGCGTCGCGACAAATGCCGCCAGCGCGCCGGTCGCGAATCCGCCTGCCGGCTGCATGCGACCTCCGAGCACTGGCAATTCGAACAGCCCCGCCAGGTTTGCAGTGATCGCCGTCGCAAGCATCAGCAACAGCATGACGGTGCGCGGGTCCTGCAGCTGGAACGCCCAGCCCGCTTCCGCCCCCGCAGCGCGGATCGCGAGCAGGGCAACGCCCAACGCGCCCGTGCCGACGATCGCGCCCAAAGTGTAGGCAAGCGCATCCCGCCGCGCTTCACGTTCGTGTCCTCCGCTTTTCGCCAGGTGCAGCGCCTTCAGCGCTAATATCGGGAAGACGCACGGCATCAGGTTGAGCAGCAATCCGCCTGCGATCGCGCCGAGGACGGCCCACAGGAGCGCGTTCGTTCCGGTCTCGCCTAGCACCCGTCCCCCCGTCGGAACATCGCCGGGCACGGCGTGCAACTCTAGCCCCTTGCCGTCGCCGAGAGCCAGCACCCCCGCAAAGTCCTTCAGCTCGCCCGAACGGCGTGGCAATTCGGCGATCAGAAGGTCGTCCAGCCGGCGGAAGTGCTGCTTGCCAGCGTAGTCCACGGGACCGTCGGCCGCGGGAAACAGGTACGGCTCCTCCACCGCGACATCACGCGGAAGCGGCACGGCGACGCGCAGCTTGTCGCCGGCTATCTCGAACTTCGCGGGGGTCACAAGCGGACGCGGGAGCGCTCTTCGCCATTCATCGAACTGTGCCCGATAATTTGGCGCACCGGGGCCGACGACCACTTCGGTCGCCATCGTCCCGTTTTCCGGAACGCAGATCTTGTCCGTGCAGGCGAGCCAGAGCGCACTCGCGCGCACCGGAACCACGCCCTTCGCGTCCTTCGGGACCTTCAGCCGGACGAGCACGGCGTAATCGTGTTCGTAGACGTAGTTCATGATGCCGGCGATGCTCAGCCGGCCTGGCACCGGATAGCGCAACGGACCGACCGAATAGCCCGGCGGGAGCTCCCATTTGACCGACATCGGCAAGCCGGCATCGCCCGGGTTGAGCCAGTAACCGTGCCAGCCCGGCTGCGTCCGCATCTCGATCGCGAGTTCGACCTCGCCGCCGGGCGGTGCGGGGCCCTCGGCGACGAGCTGCGGCTCGATCCCACGCGCCTGCGCAATCGCCGGCGCGAATAGGAACATGAGCAGGATCAGCAGGCACCGGACCATCGCGCAATCCGGTACAGACGAACCGCTTCAGTGCAAGTGTCGCGAGGAGTCGCAATGGCCCGGGTTCTCGGCTAGCAATTGAGCGGTGATTTAATTCGGAGATTTGGTCGAATGCGCTTCGCTAGGGCAATCTGGAAGCTGTTGGTCGGCGTCAAGGACGTCCTCGTCCTGATCTTCATGCTGATGTTCTTCGGTCTGCTCTACACCGGCCTGTCGGCAAAGCCGACGCCGGTCTCGGACGGAGTGCTGGCGCTCGATCTCAATGGGTCGGTCGTCGAGCAGCCGTCGAAGGCCGAGCTCTCGGAAGTCGTCGCTGGCGGCAACCGCGCGAAGGAATATCGCCTGCGCGACCTTATCGTCGTCTTGAGAAACGCTAAGACCGATGATCGCGTAAAAGCGGTCGCTCTCGATCTCGACGGCTTCACCGGTGGCGGCCAGACGACCCTGACGGACTTGTCCAACGCGATCCGCGACGTCCGCCAATCCGGCAAGCCCGTGCTCGCCTACGCGACCGGCTACACCGACGACGGTTACCAGCTCGCGTCAGCGGCATCCGAAATCTGGCTGAACCCGCTCGGCCTGGTCGGAATCACCGGCCCGGGCGGACAGCGACTCTATTACAAGGGTCTGCTCGATAAGCTTGGCGTCAATGCGCACGTCTATCGCGTCGGCACGTACAAGGCGGCGGTCGAGCCATTCATCCGCAACGACATGTCGCCAGAGGCGGAGCAGAATGCCCAGGCGCTCGGCAATGCACTCCTCGAAACCTGGCTTGAGGGCGTTTCCAGGAACCGGCCCAAGGCGCAGGTTGCATCCTACATCCGCGACACCGCTGGTGCGGTGCAGGCGGCCGGCGGGGATCTCGCGAAGGCCGCGCTCAACGCCGGGCTCGTCGACAAGCTGGCCGAGCGTCAGGACTTCGAGAAGCGCCTCGCCCAGCTTGGCGGCGAGGACGACAACGCCCTTGGCGGATACAAGAGAATCAAGCTGGCCGATTATGCACGCGACGCGCTCGGTGAGATGAAGCGTGGCCCGATCGGCGTCGTCACAGTCGCCGGCATGATCGTCGACGGCAAGGCTTCCCCCGGAACAGCGGGCGGCGACAGCATTGCGCAGCTGATCGAAAGCGGTCTCGCCGACAACGACCTGAAGGCGCTGATCGTGCGGGTCGACAGCCCCGGTGGCTCGGTCCTCGCGTCGGAACGCATCCGCCAGGCGATCCTGGAAGCCAAGCGCCGCAAGCTCCCCGTCGTCGTATCGATGGGCAGCGTCGCGGCGTCGGGCGGCTACTGGGTCTCCACCCCGGCCGACTTCATCTACGCCGAGCCGTCGACCATCACCGGCTCGATCGGCGTGTTCGGGATCCTTCCAAGCTTCGAAGGCACTCGCGCGAAGCTCGGCCTTGGCGCCGACGGCATTAAGACGACCCCGCTCTCGGGTGAGCCGGACGTCTGGAACGGCCCGTCACCCGAGGCTGAGAAGCTTCTCCAGACCGGCGTCGATTCCATCTACGGCCGCTTCCTCGGGATCGTCGCCCAGTCGCGGCGCAAGTCACCGCAGGAAATCGACCGCATCGCACAGGGTCGCGTCTGGGACGGCGGAACCGCCCACCAGATCGGACTCGTCGACGGTTTCGGCGGAATGGACGAAGCCATCGCCAAGGCAGCCCAGCTTGCAAAGCTCGGCGACGAACGCGGGGTTACCTATCTGGAGCGCCCGCCGAGCTTCAAGGAGCAGCTGCTGGAAATGCTCGCCTCGCAGGACCGCGACGAAGGCGCCTCGCCGGCTGACGGCTTCGCTTTCCTCGGCAATGGCCAGCTGAGGCTTGCGGAAGCGATGGCTGACCTCCGATCGATCCTCGCCGGTCCGAGCATCCAGGTCCGCTGCCTCGAATGCCCGTCTGTCGCTCCGGCTCGTGTCGAGAAGCGGGACCTGGGCTTCCTGGCGGCGCTTAGCGACTGGCTGTTCTGAAGCCCTCAGCCCCGACCGTTTGACGCCGCCTTCCGGCGCCGGATCGTCATGGGCAGGACAATGGTCCCGAGAACGGCCATCGCCAGTGCGACGATGCCGAAGCCGATCACGAACGGATTGTGCGTATCCTCGCGGGTCTGCGGGTCCATGATGTGGAGACCCCACATCAGGTCGTAGAAGCGCCACCAGCGGGTCCGCGTCGCTGCGATCTGGCCGGTGCTCGAGTCGACGTAGAAGCGCGTCCCGTCATCCATCTCGATCTTCCACGCGTCGATTGGGCGGCGAAGGTCGAGCGGCGGATTGTCGGCGCTCGTGCGTGTGACGGACTGCACCTTGGCCTTGCCAGTGTAACGCGCCCCGACCTCGCGGGTCGCATCGCTCGCCGAAAGCGCGGGCAGAAGCAAACCTGTCGTGGGATCTGCGATCCGCGTCTTGCCGTCGGGCAGCTTGATAACCCAGCGCGGACCGTCTGCTCGCTGCTCAAGCGTCAGCGACGAGAGCGGAACGCCGGCAACCAACGGCGGGATCGGCGTTCCATCTAGCCTGATCGGCTTCGTTTCCCGAAGCAATCCGCTCCCACGTACGTCCTCGATCGGCCGTGCGACCATGATGAGCCCGGACACCACCCACAGGAGCATCGGAATTGCGGCAACCCAGCCCAGCCAGATGTGCCAGCGCCGAAACTGGACGCGAAGTTTCACTCATTTGTCCTTATGCTGTTAGCGGAACCGGGCGATGCATTGCCGCATGACTTCCGTCGGCGGCCCGGCCTTGACGATCTTTGCGAGCGCCTTGTGCCGCTGGTCTTGCTGAGCCTTGAAGTCAGCCCCTCCCCGTTGGCGCATTCCGGCTCCAAGAACCGGGTCGAGCTTCATGCTGAGCGCGTGATAGGACGCGAGTTCATTGTCATATTCGCCACCCTCCTCGAGCGCGGAGCGAATGAAATCCGCCAACTCGTAACATCCGAGCTGCGCCTGGAACCGATCCGCGGGCAGCTCCACCTTGCTCAGGGCGGTCGCCGGGAAGGCCGTTTTGCAAGCGGGGACGAGGTCCTGCCATTTGCCCGCGATGATCTGACCCTGAAGCTCAGTCATCTTCTTCTGGACCGCGCTCGCGGTTTCCGCGGAGAAGCTATCCCCGGCCGAACCCGCAAGCAGCGGATAATGGAGAATTCGCTCCATCGACGCGAAGGAAAGGGGTGCTTTGACATCAGTTGTTCCGGCACGAGCCGCGGCGGCAGCGACTACGCCGCACGTCGCGGCCCGATCCACCGGTTGCGCCGGCAAATCGAGACTCTTCGGTCCGCATGAGGTGAGCAGAAGCGCGCCCGCCAGGAACAACCGTCTCATCATGCCTGTCCCCTACACACTCGCCGCATCCCCGGCCACAGCCCGCGCTGGTGCAGGGCAGGTTAGATATGAACCGGCTTCCTAGTCACCGCCACCGCCATTTCCTTCGGCGCCTCGCTGTGGAGGTGCGCGAGGCAGGTAGGCGGCTTCAGGCAAGCCGGAACTGGATCACCAGGACATATGGCGCCGCGACCGGCTTACCGTTTGCGTCCAGTGCCGGTTTGAACCGCGCCCGCTGTTTCAGCTTCGGGCACAGTCGGTCCTTGTAATGGATGGAGCGATTGCGCCTGATTGCTCGGCATTCCAAAACAGTGCCGTCGGCGGCAATTTCGAACCGGGCGATCACGAAGCCTTGCACGCCGTTGATAATGGACGTTGCTGGATAATCGTCCGCGCTGAGCCAGCCGGTGGGTGGCCGAATTGGCGAGGGCTTGGCCTTCAGCGCATGCCAAGCCGCAGGATCGATCTCCCATTCGCGCAGCTTTGAGTCTTCGCAATTCCGAAGCGCTTCTACCGCGGCAGCCGCCGAACGAACCGGCGCTCGCACCTTACCGATCTTGTCGTGGGCTATCTCGACCGCAGAAGATTTCGCGAACGTTGTTAGGATGTCGGAGTCGACGCCTGCGGAGATGTCTCGCCGCCCCTTGTCCGCCGTTGTCCAAATATGAGCCTCTATCGGCTGGCCAGGCTCGAAAGTGATTTTTCCATCGAGAAAGTCATCTTCCCGCGAGGTTCGTGTCGGAAGCATCCCATCATAGCTGCCAATCCGGATAGACGTGCCGTCGCTTCCCGCTGTGCGGCTAATTTGGATGGTCCTTCCATCCGCTGCGAACACCTGACGCAGGGAGCAGACAGGCGTGTCGCGCTGCCAGTGCCAATCCACTTGGCTCGTTGGCGCAGCTTGAGTTGTTGCCGCCGTCATCAGCAGCATTGCAGATGCAAGACGCCTCATTACAACCTCCCACCGAGCGACCCGATTGTTGAGCGGGTCCGCTTTCGGCGCAAGAGGCCGCCAATCAGATGTGGATCGGTTTCCCGGTCACCGCCATCGCCGCTTCCTTCAGCGCTTCGCTGTGCGTCGGGTGGGCGTGGCAGGTGTAGGCGATGTCTTCCGACGTCGCGCCGAATTCCATCGCCTGCGCGGCCTGGGCGACCATCGTCCCGGCGACCGAGGCGATCATCCAGACGCCGAGCACGCGGTCGGTCTTCGCGTCGGCGATGACCTTCACGAAGCCGTCTGGCTCGTGGTTCGTCTTGGCGCGGCTGTTGGCGAGCATCGGGAACTTGCCGACCTTCACGTCGCCATGCTCACGCGCCTGCGCTTCGGTTAGGCCGACGCCGGCGATTTCCGGCATGGTATAGACGACGCTCGGGATCACATCGTGATTCACGATGCCTGTCAGGCCCGCGATGTTTTCCGCGACCGCAATGCCCTCGTCCTCGGCCTTGTGCGCGAGCATCGGGCCGGGGATCACGTCGCCGATCGCCCAGACGCCTGGAACGGACGTGCGGAACTCGTGATCGGTTTCGATCTGGCCGCGCTGGTTGACCTGCAGACCGGCCTTGTCGAGAGCGAGCCCGTCCGTGTTCGGGCGACGGCCGATCGACACCAGCACCGTATCGGCCTCGATCGTCTCCGCGGCGCCGCCTTCGGCAGGCTCGACGGTGAGCGTGGCTTTGCCGCCTTCGACATTCACACCAGTGACTTTGGTTCCGAGGCGGAACTCGATGCCCTGCTTCTTGAAGATCTTGTTCGCCTCCTTGCGGACGTCGTCGTCGAAGCCAGGCAGGATCTGGTCGAGGAACTCGACGCAGGTGACCTTGGCACCGACCCGCCGCCACACGCTGCCGAGCTCCAGCCCAATCACGCCGCCGCCGATGACGACCAGGTGACCCGGGACCTTCTCCAGCTCCAGCGCGCCGGTCGAGGAAACGACGATCTTCTCGTCGATCTCGACGCCGGGAAGCGGCGTCACCGACGAGCCCGTGGCGATAACGATGTTCTTGGCGCGGACGGAGCGGTCGCCGACCTTGACGGTGTCCGCGCTTTCGAAGCTCGCGTGCCCCTTCAGCCACTCGACCTTGTTCTTCTTGAACAGGAACTCGATTCCGCCGGTCAGGCCCTTCACCGCGTCCTTGCGCTGGGCGTGCATGGTATCGAGGTCGAGCTCCGGCGTGACCTTGATGCCCATTTTGGCCATCGCTCCGCCCGCAGCCGCTTCATAATATTCCGAAGCGTGCAGCATGGCCTTCGACGGGATGCAGCCGACATTGAGGCAAGTGCCGCCGAGAGTTTCGCGGCTTTCCACGCAGCCCGTCTTGAGCCCAAGCTGCGCAGCGCGGACCGCGGCAACATAACCGCCGGGGCCGGCGCCGATGATCAGCACGTCGAAGTCGAAATCAGCCATTTATTCCTCGGAAATTCGTGTGCGCGCCACTTAGGGACGCGAGGCGCTCCTGACCAGTGCCGGGTCTTTTACAGGTCGATGAGCAGGCGCGTCGGGTCCTCGATCGCTTCCTTGACGCGGACGAGGAAGGTGACCGCCTCGCGGCCGTCGATCAGGCGATGGTCGTAGCTGAGCGCCAGGTACATCATCGGCTTGGCGACGATCTGGCCGTCCTTGACCACCGGCCGCTCCTCGATCCGGTGCATGCCGAGCACCGCCGACTGCGGCGGGTTGATGATCGGCGTCGACAGCAGCGAGCCGAACACGCCGCCGTTCGAGATGGTGAAGGTGCCGCCGGTCATGTCGTCGACGGTCAGCGTGCCTTCCTTCGCGCGCTTGCCGAAGTCCGCGATCGTCTTCTCGATCTCGGCGAAGCTCATGCGGTCCGCGTTGCGGACGACCGGAACGACAAGCCCCTTCGGCGCCGAGACTGCGACCGAAACGTCGAGATAGTCGTGGTAGACGATCTCATCGCCCTCGATGCTGGCGTTTACTGACGGAATGTCTTTCGCCGCGAGGGCAACCGCTTTCACGAAGAAGCCCATGAAGCCGAGCCGGATGCCGTGCTTCTTCTCGAACAGATCCTTGTAGCGCGCGCGGGCGTCGATGACCGCCGACATGTCGACGTCGTTGAACGTCGTCAGCAACGCCGCCGTATTCTGCGCTTCCTTCAGGCGGTGTGCGATCGTCTGGCGCAGGCGCGTCATCTTCACGCGCTCTTCGTTACGGTCCCCGGCCGGAGCAGCCTTCGCAGACGGCTGCGGCGCTGCCGCGGGCGCAGGCGCTGGTGCCTGAGCGGGAGCGCGTGCCTCCGGTTCGTGAACGGGACCGCCCGCCTTCTGCGCCTCGGCGGCGGCGAGCACGTCGTCCTTCGTCAGGCGCCCGTCCTTGCCGGTGCCCCGGATCTTGCTCGGATCGACATGATGCTCGAGCACTGCGCGGCGAACCGCCGGAGACAGCGTCGTAATCTGGTCGCCGTCGCCATTGCCGTTGCCCGTCGGCTCGGGCGCATGCTCGGACCCGCGAAGCTGCGGATTCTCGCCGGCGCCCGCCGGATTGGTCGTCGCGGCTGCGGCTTCCACCGCAGGAGCGGCAGCCGGAGCGGGCGCCGACGCCGTAGCGCTTTCATCGATCCGCGCGATGGTTGCGCCGACCTCGACCGTGTCGCCCTCGTTCACGAGAGTTTCCGCGAGGACGCCCGCCGACGGCGAGGGCACGTCGACGCTGACCTTGTCGGTCTCGAGCGTCGCAATCGGCTCGTCCGCCGCGACCGCCTCGCCCGGCTTCTTCAGCCACTGCGCGAGCGTACCTTCGGTGATCGACTCTCCGAGCGCGGGAACCTTGACCTCGGTGCTCATCTATTTTCTTCCTGATTCTTCATCGGACCACCAGCGAAGCTCGGTCGCGTCACCTGCTTCCCTGACGATTGTTTCGAGTTCAGTTGCAACTTTTTCGACAGCCGGTCGAGTATCCGTCTTGCTAAACAATCGACGGACGAAAGGTTTGCTCGGCTCGATGAAGACGAGCCATTCCCCGTCATTGTCGTACGAGGCACAGCCCAACCAAAGCTTGAACGGCTCACTGGCGAGGGCAATCATCCAGCCCCAGTCTTCTTCGATGACTCCGCCGGAATAGCCCAGCGCGCGAAACCGCCGGTCGAGGAACTCAGCGAGCTTCCCGCCATAAATATTGGGGTTGATGCTGTTCGCACCGCCCGCCAGGCGCGCCGACTTAAATTCCAGGTGGGTCCGCATCCCTGTTTTAACCGGCCGTGGCCGTCGCAGGTACGGCAGAAATAGCCTCGTGGCCTAGTGCGGCCGCAATCAAGTTCGCCTGCTCCGCCGCGTGGCGCTTGGCGAGGCCGGTCGCGGGGGAAGCCGAGGCGTCGCGGCCCGCATAAAGCGGCCGCATGCCCTTGAAACCAGTATCGGCAAGGCACTGTTCCAACAACTCCTCGACGAAGAACCAGGCGCCGTTGTTCTTCGGCTCTTCCTGCGCCCAGACGAGTGTGTCCAGCTTGGGCATGGCCTTAAGGCGCTTGACCAAAGGCTCGGACGGGAACGGATAGAGCTGCTCAATCCGGACAATTTCGGTCGTGGGATCTCCGGCAGCGTCGCGAGCGTCGAGAAGATCGTAGGCAAGCTTGCCCGAGCAGAGGACAAGGCGGGTCGTCTCGCCTTCCTTCGGCGGGCGAAGGTCGCTGACAATCCGGCGAAAATGGCTTTCGCCGGTGAAGTCGGCCAGGTTCGAAACGGCCAGCTTGTGCCGAAGCAGCGACTTCGGCGTCATCATGATCAAAGGCTTGCGGAAATCGCGAAGCATCTGCCGACGCAGGATGTGGAAGTAGTTCGCAGGCGTCGTGCAGTTGGCGACCTGCAGATTGTCTTCCGCACACAGCTGCAGGTAGCGCTCGAGGCGCGCCGAGCTGTGCTCCGGCCCCTGTCCCTCGAAGCCATGCGGCAGGAGCATGACCAGGCCGCTCGCACGCAGCCACTTGGCTTCACCGCTGGCAATGAACTGGTCGATGATCGTCTGTGCGCCGTTCGCGAAATCGCCGAACTGCGCTTCCCAGCAAACGAGCGTGCGCGGATCGGCAAGCGAATAGCCGTACTCGAAGCCGAGCACTCCGAACTCCGAAAGCGGAGAGTCGCGAACCTCGAACCGGCCGCCCTCGATGTGGGTCAGCGGGATGTATTTCGCGCCCGTCTCCTGGTCGACCCAGACGGCATGCCGCTGGCTGAAGGTGCCGCGGCCGCTGTCCTGCCCAGACAGCCGGACATTCTGGTCCTCCGCAAGCAGGCTCCCGAATGCGAGCGCCTCAGCGGTCGCCCAGTCGAAACCCTCGCCGGTCTCGAACATCGCCCTCTTCGCATCGAGGATCCGCTGAAGCGTCTTATGGACGTGCACGCCCCCGGGAACCGTAGTCAGCACATTGCCGACGCGCCGAAGCTCGTCCTCGGTGATGGCGGTAGGGGTGTTGCGCCGGCCGAGCACCGGCTCGCCGGGCAAATTCAGGCCGCTCCAGCGCCCTTCGAACCAGTCCGCCTTGTTCGGAACGTAATTGCCGGCCGACTGGAACTCCTGCTCCAAATGATCGGTGTAAGCCTTGGTGTGCTGGTCGATCCAGGCCTGGTCGACCACGCCCTGCTCGATCAGCCGCTGGCCGTAGATCTGCGAAATCGGAGGATGCTTGCGGATCGCCGCGTACATCTGCGGCTGAGTGAAGCTCGGCTCGTCGCCCTCGTTGTGGCCGAAGCGGCGATAGCACCACATATCGATTACGATGTCGCGGCCGAAAGTCTGGCGGAATTCGGTCGCCAGCTTGCAGACGAAGGTCACCGCTTCCGGATCGTCGCCGTTGACGTGGAGGATGGCCGCCTGGACCGACTTGGCGACGTCCGAGGGATAGGGCGACGAACGCGCGAATTGCGGGCTGGTGGTGAAGCCGACCTGATTGTTGATGATGAAATGGATGGTGCCGCCGGTGCCGTATCCGGGAAGGCCGGAGAAGGCGAGGCACTCGGCAACGATGCCCTGCCCCGCGAAGGCGGCGTCGCCGTGCAGGAGGACCGGAAGCACCGTCTTGCCGTGCTTGTCCTCTCTGATGGTCATGACCGCGCGCACCTTGCCGAGCACGACCGGATCGACCGCTTCGAGGTGCGACGGGTTCGGAAGCAGCGACAAATGCACCTTGTTGCCGTCGAACTCGCGGTCCGACGAGGTGCCGAGGTGGTACTTCACGTCGCCCGATCCGCCGACGTCCGCCGGGTTGGTCGCGCCGCCCGCGAACTCGTGGAAAATCGCGCGGTACGGCTTGCCCATCACATTGGACAGGATGTTGAGCCGACCGCGGTGCGCCATGCCGACGTCGATCTCGGTTACGCCGTACTGGCCGCCATATTTGATGACCGCTTCAAGCGCAGGAACCGCGCTCTCGCCGCCGTCGAGCCCGAATCTTTTCGTACCGACATATTTGCGCGCGAGAAACTTTTCCCACTGCTCCGCTTCGATCACCTTGCCGAGGATCGAGCGCTTGCCTTCGGGCGTGAACTGGATCTCGGCGTTCTTGCCCTCGATGCGATCCTGGATGAAGCGGCGCTCCTCCAGATCGTTGATATGCATATATTCGACGCCGACTGTACCGCAGTAATTCGCCTGCAGCACCTTCACGAGCTCACGCACCGTGGCGCGCTCGAAGCCCAACGTCCCGCCGATCCAGATCGGGCGGTCGACGTCGTTCGGGCCGAAACCGTGATATTCTGGCGTCAAGTCGGCCGGCAGCTCCTGCCGGTGGAGACCCAGCGGATCGAGCTTCGCCGCGAGGTGGCCGCGCACCCGGTAGGTGCGGATCAGCATCATCGCCCGGATTGAATCTTCCGAAGCGCGGCGCACCGCGTCCGCGTCCGCCGCCGGAGCAGCAGCTACGGCCTTCTCGGTCGCCGCCTTCTTGAATGCCTCGATCGTGGCCTCAGTGGGATCCAAGCCGAGGTTGATGTCGTCCAGCTCGGACACGGGCCAGTTCGGCCGCGCCCAGCTTGGGCCCGGTTCGCGTTCGAACAGGATCGGTTGGTCGTCGGACATTATGCGTATGCTGCCAGAAGCTCTTTCAGCGTCGTGCCAAGCTCAGATGGGCTCGGGCTGACGGTAATTCCAGCCGCTTCCATGGCCGCGATCTTGCTTTCCGCGTCGCCCTTCCCGCCCGAAACAATGGCGCCGGCATGGCCCATGCGGCGTCCCGGAGGGGCCGTGCGGCCCGCGATGAAGCCGACGACGGGCTTCTTGCGGCCGCGCTTCGCCTCATCGGCGAGGAACTGCGCCGCGTCTTCTTCGGCCGAGCCGCCGATCTCGCCGATCATGATGATCGACTTGGTCTCATCGTCGGCGAGGAACATCTCGAGCACGTCGATGAACTCGGTGCCCTTCACAGGATCGCCGCCGATTCCGACGGCCGTCGACTGGCCGAGGCCCTCGTTGGTCGTCTGGAACACCGCTTCGTAGGTAAGCGTGCCCGAGCGGCTGACGACGCCGACGCTGCCCTTCTTGAAGATGTTGCCCGGCATGATGCCGATCTTGCACTCGCCGGGAGTCAGGACTCCAGGGCAGTTCGGGCCGATCAGCCGCGACTTCGAGCCATCCAGCGCCCGCTTCACCCGCACCATATCGAGCACAGGAATGCCCTCGGTGATGGTGACGATCAGCGGCACCTCGGCGTCGATCGCCTCGAGAATCGAGTCCGCTGCGAATGGCGGCGGGACATAGATGACCGACGCGTCGGCGCCGGTCTTCTCGACCGCCTCCCTCACGGTATCGAATACCGGCAGACCGAGATGCTCGGACCCGCCTTTACCCGGGGTGACGCCCCCAACCATCTGAGTGCCATAATCGAGCGCCTGGCGCGTGTGGAACGTGCCGGTTTCGCCCGTCATCCCCTGGGTGATGACCTTCGTATTACGATCGACAAGAATGCTCATTGAGTACGCGGGACCTCCGCCTGATTATCTCTTAGCCAATTGACCTGCAGGATCGTGTACCCGCCGGCCCGTGTTGCGAGCGCTCTGTAGCCCGCCTGTTCGTTCAGCCATTCGACCGACTTGTACGAGCCGGCCGATGGTGCTCCGCCGCGAAGCCGCGTCTCGACGGCCGCCGAAGCTGGCCTGAGGACGAGGTTCTGCGAAGCAACTCCACAAATCTTCGGGCTGTATCCGCGTTCCGTGAAGCTCAGCGAATATAAATACGCTTCGTCCGACCCGTTGATCTTCCAGACCTGCGCCTCGCTTGGCCGGCCGAGCCGGCTGCGCAGCTCATTCGGAAGAGCCGAGAACTCCATTTTAGTGACGGAGCCGTCTGCCGCGCGTGCGCTGCCGTCCAGACAGGCTGAAATGAAAAGGTTCGGGAGCTGGTCGGGCGTGACCATGGCCGGGGCCGGGGCCGGGGCCGCTGCGGTGTTCAATAGAGCGGCAGCTGCAAGTGAAATCATCATCTTGGACCTCCCTCTGAATATTTGGGACGGCCTGTATCTCCGCCCGAACCCACCAAATTGAAACGGCTTTCGACCTACGCAGCCTAAATTTCGCCCGGAGGCGAGGATGCCTGCCCCTACGCGAGGCTCTCGTCGATCCCCTTACAGGCAACCAGCAGCTCCTTCACTGCATCGACGCTGACCTGGAGATTCTTCTTCGCCTCCTCGTCGAGAGCGATCTCGATGATCTCCTCGGCGCCATCGGCACCGATCACCACCGGCACACCGACGTAGAGACCGTCGAGCCCGTACTTGCCCTCGACATAGACGGCGCACGGCAGGATCCGCTTCTGATCGCGGAGATAGGCCTCGGCCATCGCAATCGCGCTGGTGGCCGGAGCATAATAGGCCGAGCCGGTCTTCAGCAACGCGACGATCTCACCGCCGCCGCCGCGCGTGCGCTTGACGATCTCGTCGATGCGCTCCTTGGTCGACCTGCCCATCTTGACCAGATCGTCGACGGGAATGCCGCTGATCGTCGTGTAGCTGGTGACCGGGACCATCGTGTCGCCGTGGCCGCCGAGAACGAAGGCGTTGACGTCGCGAACACTGACACCGAATTCCTGCGCCAGGAAGGTCGCGAAACGGGCGCTGTCCAGCACGCCGGCCATGCCGACCACCTTGTTGTGCGGAAGACCCGAGAATTCGCGCAGCGCCCAAACCATCGCGTCGAGCGGGTTCGTAATGCAGATGACGAAAGCGTTCGGGCAATGCTCCTTGATGCCCGCGCCCACCGCCTTCATCACCTTGAGGTTGATACCGAGAAGGTCGTCGCGGCTCATCCCCGGCTTGCGGGGGACGCCGGCGGTGACGATCACCACGTCTGCACCGGCAATGTCGGCATAGTCGTTAGTCCCGGTGAGCTTCGCGTCGAAACCGTCAATCGGACCGCACTGGCTGAGATCCAGCGCCTTGCCCTGAGGAATGCCCTCGGCGATGTCGAACAGGATGATGTCGCCAAGCTCGCGCATGGCCGCGAGGTGAGCGAGCGTTCCGCCGATCATTCCGGCACCAATGAGAGCGATCTTCTTGCGGGCCATTAAGCTGCTGCTTTCCTTCTGATGTCGCTTGGCGCCGAGGACCGGCGCGGTGAATTGGCGGCGCTCTAGACCGCTGGCGGGAGTCGGGCAACCGGTGGCCGCGCTGCCAAATGCTGACGCTTCGCTAACCTCTAACGGTCAGGCGTTGTTTAGGTAACATGGGTTAGAAGGACACCATGGGAAGGTATATCTTGGTCGCGAGCATCGCGATGATCGCCTGTGCCGGCATGGCCGCCGCCAAGCCGGAGCACGCTGGACATGGCAAGAACAAGCACGACTGGGCCGCTAACGGCGATCCTGTCGGCTACGGAGTGGGAGGATGCCCGCCGGGCCTTCGGAGCAAGAATCCGGAATGCATGCCGCCCGGACAGTACAAGAAGCAGTTCGAGGTCGGGCAGCGCGTTCCGAAGGGCTATGACGGCCTTCGCAGCTATAACTCGCTGCCGTACGAGATGAGGATGCGCTACGGCGGCACTCTCGATCCGCAGGCGCGCTACATCTACGACCAGAATTACCTCTATCGGGTGGATCCGGCGACGATGGTCGTCCGTCAGATCCTGCGCTCGATCCTCTAGGGTGCGCTAAAATGTGGTGGAGGATCCCGCCGCGTTGTCCTCGGCGACTGCGCTGTCGTCGACATTTTCCAGACTGGCGGGTGCCTGGTCCAGCAGATTGGCGGCGTCGTCGAGTTGACGGTTTTCCTCAGCCGTGGGGACGGCCTGATCGCGGCTGCAGGCTGTAAGGCACAGCAGCACGGCACCAAGACAGGCTAGCTTCGACATTTCACCCGGGTAGCACTGCCATCAAGTCGCAAAAAAGGGCCGCGCAGCAAAGCCGCGCGACCCTCCTTCAACTCAGTAACGCTTAGTTGGCTGCGTTCGAAGCCGCATTGCTGACGGCGTCAGCAGCGTTGTCGACCGCCGCACCGGCGTTGTCGATCGCGTTGCCGGCTGCGTCGAGCGCATTGTCGGCAGCGTTGCCGGCGTCGGTGGTCGCCGCATTGACGTCCTCGCTCGCCGCATTCTCGACGTTCGCTTCGTTACCGGCGGCATTTTCCTCGGTCTTGGCTTGGCACGCGGCCAGGCCGAGCGCGAGGACCGCAACGGTCACTGCAATCTTCTTCATGATCGTTCCACTCCCAATGGGACCCTAAGCCGGGTCCGGGCTCGGCCTTCCGATGTTCGTCAGGCCAGCGCGGGCCATTACAGGCGGCTCCGAACCCGCGCAATCGTGAAATGAGGTGAATTTTACACCGTATCGACCGGCGTTTACGTTGACATATAAAGTTTTCTTTATATCACTCCTTACATGGAAGCGCAGCCGCTCGCAGACCTGTTACAGGCCCTCGCCGACCCGACGCGGCTGCGGATTCTCGCGCTTTTGCGCCGGATGGAGCTTTCGGTCGGCGAGCTTGCGATCATCCTGGATCAGAGTCAGCCGCGCGTTTCACGCCACGTTCGCATCCTCGCCGACGCAGGAATCGTGGAGCGCCGCCGCGAAGGTAGCTGGGTATTCCTGACCATCGCTCCCGAGGAGCGAACCGAGCCAATGTTCGCCCTGGTGGACGCATGGGCCGACGCCCCGAGCGAGGAGGCGTTCCAGTCGGACGCATCGAAGCTCGACCGCATCCGCACCGACCGCGCCGAGGCCGCGGGCCGCTACTTCAGTTCCCACGCCGACACCTGGGACTCGATCCGCTCCCTCCACGTCGCAGAAAGCGAAGTCGAAGACGCTATTGGACGCGCTCTGGGCGGCCGGCCGCTCGGCCGCCTTGTCGACATCGGCACCGGCACCGGCCGCATGATCGAGTTGTTCGGGCGGAGCGCTCTCCAGTCGGTGGGAATCGACCGTTCATCGGAAATGCTCCGGCTGGCGCGAGTGAAGCTCGAAGCGGCAGGCATCCCGACCAGCCTCCGCCAGGGCGACATGTATGCGCTCCCGATAGATGACGGCAGCGCCGACACGATCATCATCCACCAGGTGCTTCATTACGCGCACTCGCCCGCTGCAGCGATCGACGAGGCGTCGCGCGTGCTGGCCCCCGGCGGCCGCCTCCTGATCGTCGATTTCGCCGCTCATGAGCGCGAAGAATTGCGGACCACGGACGCGCACATCCGTCTCGGCTTCAACGACGAGACCATGGCCACGTGGTTCAAGGCTGCGGGCATCTCCGTCGAACAGGTCGAGCACCTCGAGGGTGGCGAACTGACCGTCACCCTCTGGCTCGGCGCCAAGGCCGGCGTGCGCCAGCGCCAGCGGAGGGCCGCATGAACCGCCATCTGCCCAATGAAGTCGGCGGCAAGCCTTTGTTCTCCGAAGCCCGGGGCGACATCCAGGTGAGCTTCGAGTTCTTCCCGCCCAAGACGGAGAAGATGGCCGAGACCCTGTGGGATTCGGTGCAGACTCTCGCGCCACTTCACCCGCGCTTTGTATCGGTGACCTACGGGGCCGGCGGATCGACCCGTGAGCGCACGCACCAGACGGTCGAGCGCATCCTCAAGGAAACCGACCTGACCCCGGCCGCGCACCTCACCTGCGTCGCCGCGAGCAAGGCCGAGATCGACGAGATCGCCCGCGACTATTGGGACCTCGGCGTACGCAACATCGTCGCCCTGCGCGGCGATCCGCCTGAGGCCGGTACGAAATACCAGGCGCATCCCGAAGGCTATCGCGACGCCTGCGAGCTAGTCGCTGGTTTGAAGGCGGTCGCGCCGTTCGACATCTCGGTGGCGGCCTATCCGGAAATCCACCCGGATTCTCGTGACCGAACATTCGATCTCGAAAATCTCAAGAAGAAGGTCGACGCGGGCGCGGATCGGGCGATCACGCAATTCTTCTTCTCCGCAGACTGCTTCTTCCGCTTCCGTGACGAAGCCGCTGCTGCCGGCATCGACGTCGAAATCGTTCCGGGCATCCTGCCCGTCTCAAACGTCGCCACGACCCGCCGCTTCGCAGCAAGCTGCGGCGCGGCAATCCCGAAGTGGCTGGACGAAATGTTCGAAGGCCTCGACGACCTTCCAGCAGCACGCCAACTAATTGCCGCGACCGTCGCTGCGGAGCTGTGTGGACAGCTCTACGCGGGCGGCGTTCGCCACTTCCATTTCTACACTTTGAACCGGGCGGAACTTTCCTATGCGATCTGCCACCTGCTCGGCGTGAGGGCACACGTATGAGCGCTTCCCAGACACTCCGGGCCGAAGCCGCCAAGCGCATATTGATCAAGGACGGTCCCTACGGCACCGGCATCCAGGGCGAGAAATTGTCGGCGGAGGCCTATTGCGCAGGCCTGGACCTGATGAAGGACCAGAAGGGCAACAACGACCTTCTGAACATCACCCAGCCGCAAATCGTCCGCTCCATTTGCGAGCGCTTCGCAGACGTCGGTGCCGAAATCCTCGCGACCAATACCTTTAACGCCAATCGGATCAGCCAGGCGGACTATGCCGCCGAGCATCTAGTCGGCGACATCAATCGCAAGTCGGCGCTTATCATGCGCGAAGTGGCTGACCGCTATACGGCCAAGGACGGTCGCCGGCGCTGGGTAGCGGGTGCGCTCGGCCCCACGAACAAGACGCTGTCGCTGTCGCCGGACGTCAACGACCCCGCTTACCGCGAGGTCGACTTCGATACAGTGAAGGGCGTCTACCGCGAGCAGATCGACGCGCTCGTCGAGGGCGGAGTCGATTTCATCCTCGTCGAGACCGTGTTCGATACGCTCAACGCCAAGGCTGCGATCATGGCGACGCTCGAAGCCGAGCAGGCGCTCGGTCGCGAGCTCCCGCTGATGGTGTCGATGACCCTCACCGACCTCTCCGGCCGCAACCTCTCCGGCCACACGGTCGAAGCCTTCTGGGCCACCGTCCGCCATGCCAAGCCGGTGACGATCGGTCTCAACTGCTCGTTCGGCGCGTCGCAGCTTCGGCCGCACCTGGTCGCGCTCAACGGCCTCGCCGACACGTTGATCATGGCCTACCCGAACGCCGGCCTTCCGAACGACCTCGGCGAATATGACGAAGCAGCCTCGGAGACCGCTGCCCAGGTGAGCGAGTGGTTCGACGCAGGACTCGTCAACATCGTCGGCGGTTGCTGCGGAACGACGCCCGCGCACATCGCCGCGATCGCCCATGCCGCGCAGGGCCGCGCTCCCCGGCAAGTGCCGACCGCTGCCCGCCAAACTCTCCTCGCTGGACTCGAACCGATGGTGATTGCTGCCTGACATGGAAATTTCGAAAGTAGATCAGGCAGGCGCGGGCGCGCGCTTCGTAAACGTAGGTGAGCGGACCAACGTCACCGGTTCCGCCAAGTTCAAGAAGCTGATCCTCGCCGGCGACTATGACGCCGCGGTCGAGGTCGCTCGCGACCAGGTCGAGAACGGCGCGCAGATCATCGACGTCAACATGGACGAGGCTTTGCTCGATTCAGAGCAGGCGATGACCATCTTCCTGAAGCGCATTGCCGCGGAGCCGGACATCGCTCGCGTTCCGGTGATGATCGACAGCTCCAAGTGGAGCGTGATTGAAGCCGGCCTCAAGTGCGTGTCGGGCAAGCCGATCGTCAATTCGATCAGCATGAAGGAAGGCGAAGCGCCCTTCCTTGAGCTCGCCCGCAAGTGCCGTGCTTATGGTGCCGCGGTCGTCGTCATGGCGTTCGACGAAGTCGGCCAGGCCGACACCGCCGAACGCAAGATCGAGATCTGCGAGCGCGCCTACAAATTGCTGACCGCCGACGGGTTCGAGCCGCAGGACATCATCTTCGACCCGAACGTCTTCGCAATCGCGACCGGCATTGACGAGCACCGCCGCTACGCCATCGACTTCATCGAGGCGACGGCCGAGATCCGCCGCCGTTGTCCGGGCGTTCATATCTCCGGCGGCCTGTCGAATCTAAGCTTCTCGTTCCGCGGCAATGAGCCCGTTCGCCGCGCGATGCACAGCGTGTTCCTCTACCACGCCATCCCGGCCGGGATGGACATGGGCATCGTCAACGCCGGCCAGCTCGAGGTCTACGACCAGATCGATGCCGAGCTTCGCGACGCCGTCGAAGACGTCATCCTCGACCGCAACGACGACGCGACGGAGACGCTGATCGCCCTCGCCGAGCGCTACAAGGGCACCGACGCCGCCGAAGAGAAGAAGCTTGCCGAATGGCGCGGCCTGCCGGTCACCGAGCGCCTGTCCTACGCTTTGGTGAAGGGCATCGACGCCCACATCGTCGAGGACACTGAGGAAGCCCGCCTGGTCGCCGAGAGGCCCATCCACGTCATCGAAGGTCCGCTGATGGACGGCATGAACGTCGTCGGCGACCTGTTCGGCTCGGGCAAGATGTTCCTTCCGCAGGTCGTGAAGTCGGCCCGCGTGATGAAGAAGGCCGTCGCCCACCTCATCCCCTTCATCGAGGCGGAGAAGGAAAAGACCGGTGCCACGCAGGGCAAGGGCCGGATCGTGATGGCGACCGTGAAGGGCGACGTTCACGACATCGGCAAGAACATCGTCGGCGTCGTCCTGCAGTGTAACGGCTTCGAGGTCATCGACCTCGGCGTGATGGTCCCGTGGCAGACGATTCTCGAGTGCGCCAACGACAACGACGCGGACATGATCGGCCTTTCCGGCCTGATCACCCCGTCGCTGGACGAGATGGTGACCGTCGCGAACGAGATGCAGCGCCTCGGCCTCAAGACCCCGCTGTTGATTGGCGGAGCGACGACCAGTAAGGCGCACACCGCGCTGCGCATCGACCCAGCCTACGAAGGCCCGGTCATCCACGTTCTCGACGCCAGCCGCGCGGTGGGCGTCGCCTCGTCGCTCGTCTCCGACACGCAGTGCGACCCGCTCCTGACCAAAACCGCCGACGAATATGAGGCCCTCCGCATCGCCCGCGCACGCAGCGGCCAGAGCGAGCTCGCAAGCATTGTAGACGCCCGCGCCAACGGCTTCCCCTTCGATCCGTCCGGCCAGGCACCGCCCCCGGTTCGTCCCGGTCTTCACCAGATCGGCGAATGGCCGCTCCGCGATTTGAAGGCCTCGATCGACTGGACGCCCTTCTTCCGCGCGTGGGAGCTTGCCGGAAACTACCCGCAAATCCTCGACGACGAAGTGGTCGGCGAAAGCGCCCGCAGCCTGTTCAACGACGCCCAGGCGATGCTCGACAAGATCATTGCCGAGCGCTGGGTCACCCCGAAGGCCACCGTCGGCCTGTGGCGCTGCAAACGTGAAGGCGATGACGTGCTTGTCCTCGCCGGTAACGACTGGACCCGCCTGCCGTTCCTTCGCCAGCAGGTGAAGAAGCGCGAGGGCCGGCCCAACATGAGCCTTGCCGACTTCATCAATCCCGAGGGCGAGGACTGGATCGGCGGCTTCGCGGTGGGCATCCACGGCCTCGAGCCGCACCTCGCGCGGTTCAAGGCCGAGAACGACGATTATTCCGATATCTTGCTGAAAGCGCTGTCCGACCGGCTGGCGGAAAGCTTTGCTGAAGTGCTGCACGCCGAAGTCCGCAACCGCTTGTGGGGCTATGCGGAGGAGCATTTCTCCAACGAGCAGCTGATCCGCGAGAAGTATCAGGGCATCCGCCCGGCGCCGGGCTACCCGGCCTGCCCCGACCACAGCCTCAAGCCGATCCTATTCGACATGCTTGGCGGTCATCCCGGCGAAGTCACGCTGACCGAGAATTTCGCGATGCTTCCGACGTCGGCCGTTTCCGGATTCCACTTCGGACACCGCGACAGCCAGTATTTCGGCGTCGCCCGCATCGGCGAGGACCAGCTGGCCGAATATGCCGGCCGCCGCGGAGTCGATCTCGATTGCGCGCGCCGCTGGCTCCGACCGAACCTCGACTGATACCCCCCGCCACGGCTAGGGCCGCGCCATGGATACAGCGGTAGCCATTTCGTCGAGCGCACCCGCACGTACCTGGAGCGGAGAGCTTCGGGCGACGCTGGCGCTCGCTTGGCCGCTGATACTCGCAAATCTGACGATGCAGCTGATCCAGGCGACCGACGTCGTCCTGCTTGGCTGGCTAGGACCGAAGGAGCTTGCGGCCGCAGCCCTCGCACTAAGCCTGTCGTTCGGAATGATCCTGTTCGCGCTCGGTGTTCTCACCGCCACCTCGCCGATGACGGCCTCGGCCCTGGGCGCGCGATCCAACTCAGTTCGGGACGTTCGCCGCACCTTCCGGCAGGGCCTTTGGGCTGCGGCGCTCATGGCGGTCCCGACGCTCATCGTCCTGTGGAATGCCGAGACGGTGATCCTCTCCTTCGGGCAGGATCCCGAGCTCGCCCGTCTCGCGGGCTGGTTCCTGCGCGGCTACATGTGGGTGATCCCGCCCTGGATGCTGTTCCAGGTGATGCGGAACTTCGTGTCCGCACTCGAGCGGCCCGGTTGGGTGCTGGTCATCAGCACGCTCGGCATCCCGCTCAACGCGATCGTCAGCTGGTCGCTGATCTTTGGACATCTCGGCTTACCCAGGCTCGGCCTGATCGGCGGCGGCGTCGGAAGCTCGATCGTGTGGGCTGCGATGGCCCTCGCACTGGCAATCGTCATCCTGACGGACCGCCAATTCCGCCGGTTCCACTTGTTCGGACGCTTCTGGCGCGCGGACTGGCCGCGCTTCCGCCAATTGTTCAAGCTCGGCGGGCCGATCGGGCTCACCATGGGCTTCGAAGGCGGCGTGTTCAGCGCCGCGGCCTATCTCATGGGCCTATTCGGAGCGTCCTCGGTCGCGGCGCACCAGATCGCGCTCCAAATCGCCGCGACGGCCTTCATGGTCCCGCTCGCGCTCGGCCAGGCCACTACCGTCCGTGTCGGTCTTGCCTACGGCAGGCAAGACCCAGAGGGCATCGGCCTCGCTGGCTGGACCTCGTTCGGTCTCAGCACCGCGTTCATGACGTTCACCGCCGTTATGATGTTCACCTTTCCGCATCAGCTCATCACCCTGTTTCTCGCCGACACGCCGGAGAACGCCACCGTGATCGCGCTCGGCGTCTCCTTCCTGCGCATCGCGGCGCTGTTCCAGATCGTCGACGGCTGGCAGGTCGTCGGCGCCGGAATGCTTCGCGGCATCCACGATACGCACGTACCGATGATCTTTGCTCTGTTCGGCTATTGGGCGATCGGCCTCGGCGTCGGTGTTGCGTTAGCCTTCGCGATGGAATGGCGTGGCGTCGGCATCTGGACGGGCCTAGCGGCAGGTTTAGGAGTCGTCGCGGTCCTCATGCTTTGGCGCTGGAGCCGTCGCGATAATCTGGGGCTGCTTCCCGTCACATCGTGAAAACTGCCGCAGCGAGGTGTTGACGGGCGGCGCAGCCAGACCCATATGCCCGCCATCGCTGGCACTCTCTTCGGGGGAGTGCCAACGCGCATGTTCAACAAGAGAGACAAGGGGCTCAAAATGGGTTTCAGGCCGCTTCACGACCGCGTCCTCGTTCGCCGCATCGAGGCTGATGAGAAGACGACGGGCGGAATCATCATTCCCGACACCGCCAAGGAAAAGCCGCAGGAAGGCGAAGTCATCTCCGTCGGCACCGGCGCCCGCAGCGACGAAGGCAAGGTCACGCCGCTGGACGTCAAGGCCGGCGACAAGATCCTCTTCGGCAAGTGGTCGGGCACCGAGGTCAAGATCGACGGTGAAGACCTGATCATCATGAAGGAAAGCGACATCCTGGGGATCGTCGGCTGACCTTCGTCAATGTGAACATTCGTGAACATTCGAAATTGAAAGGGTAGCCAGATGGCAGCCAAGGACGTGAAATTCAGCCGCGACGCGCGTGAGCGCATTCTCCGCGGCGTCGACATTCTCGCCGATGCAGTGAAGGTGACGCTGGGTCCCAAGGGCCGCAACGTCGTCATCGACAAGAGCTTCGGCGCTCCGCGCATCACCAAGGACGGCGTTACCGTCGCCAAGGAGATCGAGCTCAAGGACAAGTTCGAGAACATGGGTGCGCAGATGCTGCGCGAAGTCGCTTCGAAGACGAACGACCTCGCCGGCGACGGCACCACGACCGCGACCGTTCTGGCGCAGTCGATCGTCCGTGAGGGCATGAAGTCGGTTGCGGCCGGCATGAACCCGATGGACCTGAAGCGCGGCATCGACATCGCCGTCGGCAAGGTCGTCGAGGACCTCAAGAGCCGCTCGAAGGCCGTTTCTGGCAGCCAGGAAATCGCCCAGGTGGGAATCATCTCCGCGAATGGCGACAAGGAAGTCGGCGAGAAGATCGCCGAAGCCATGGAAAAGGTCGGCAAGGAAGGCGTCATCACCGTCGAAGAGGCCAAGGGTCTCGAGTTCGAGCTGGACGTCGTCGAAGGCATGCAGTTCGACCGCGGCTATCTGTCGCCCTACTTCATCACCAACCCCGAGAAGATGCAGGTCGAGCTTAGCGACCCGTACATCCTCATCCACGAGAAGAAGCTGTCGAATCTCCAGGCGATGCTTCCGATCCTGGAAGCGGTTGTCCAGAGCGGCCGTCCGCTCCTGATCATCGCCGAGGACATCGAGGGTGAGGCTCTCGCCACGCTCGTCGTCAACAAGCTGCGCGGTGGCCTCAAGGTCGCGGCAGTGAAGGCTCCCGGCTTCGGCGATCGTCGCAAGGCGATGCTCGAGGACATTGCGATCCTCACCGGCGGCGAGATGATCAGCGAAGATCTCGGCATCAAGCTCGAGAACGTCACGGTGAACATGCTCGGCCAGGCCAAGCGCGTCACCATCGACAAGGACAACACAACGATCGTCGATGGCGCCGGTCAGCGCGAAGGCATCGAGGGCCGCGTGGCCGCGATCCGTCAGCAGATCGAGAATACGACGTCCGACTACGACCGTGAGAAGCTGCAGGAGCGGCTGGCGAAGCTCGCCGGCGGCGTTGCGGTGATCAAGGTCGGCGGCGCGTCCGAGATCGAGGTCAAGGAGCGCAAGGACCGCGTCGACGACGCTCTCCATGCGACCCGCGCCGCGGTCGAGGAAGGCATCGTTCCGGGCGGAGGCACTGCCCTGCTCTATGCCACCAAGGCTCTCGAAGGCCTCAAGGGCGAGAACGACGACCAGACCCGCGGCATCGACATCATCCGCAAGGCGCTTCAGTCGCCGGTGCGGCAGATTGCCGAGAATGCAGGCCATGACGGCGCCGTGGTTGCCGGCAAGCTGATCGATGCCCAGGACCCGACGCTCGGCTTCAACGCCCAGACGGAGGTCTACGAGAACCTCGTTGCGGCTGGCGTGATCGACCCGACCAAGGTCGTCCGGGCTGCGCTTCAGGACGCGGCATCGGTTGCCGGCCTGCTGATCACCACCGAAGCGGCGGTCAGCGAACTGCCCGACGACAAGCCTGCGATGGCTGGTGCCGGCGGCATGGGCGGCATGGGCGGCATGGACTTCTAAGTCCCACGCTCAACGCAAAAGATAAGGGCCGGAGGAGCGATCCTCCGGCCCTTTTTCGTTGTTCGCGAGACTTACTTGCCGGCGAGGTCGCGGATCATTGATTCCCAGTGAAGGATATTATCGGTGAGCGACTGGACAGGGATGCGCTCGTCCTTGCCGTGAGCGCGCTCGTCGTCGGGTGAGACACCCCAGCCGCCGTCGACGCCATAAACCGGGATGCCGCGGGCGCGGAACTCGAGGCCGTCGGTCGCTCCGGTCGACATTTGCGGGATGATCTGGACGCCCGGGAAGCGAGAATGAACGGCCTTGGTGTAGGCGCTGACAACGTCCGGCCGCAGCGGTGAGACTGGCGTCGGACGCCCGGCGTCGGCATCCGGCGTGACCTCGACATTCGGGCCGACCAGCTTCTTCAACTCAGCCTCGATCACTTTCGGCTCCACGCCGGGCAAGATGCGGCAGTTGACCGTCGCTTCTGCCAGCTGGGGCAAAGCGTTGTCGGCATGGCCACCCTTGAGCCGGGTGGCCACGCAGCGGGTACGGGTCAGGCCAACTTCCAGTGGATCGCTTTCAATTCGGTCGGCGGCAGTGCCGTCGGCCGGATTGGCGACCCAGGCGCGCATCGCATTGCCGAGCTCGCTGTTGCCCTCCTGCTTGGCCCGCTCTGTGAAATAGATCTTCGTTGTTTCATTGAGCGCCGGCTCGAACCGGTAGGTCTGCAGTTTCTTCAGCGCATCGGCGAGGTCGTAGATCGCATTGTCAGGCCGGGGCCGCGAGCTGTGGCCGCCCGGATTGTGCGTGCGGAAATAATAGGTCTGGAAGGTCTTCTCGGACGTCTGCAGCCCAAATCCGAGAGGCTTCCCATCGCGGGTAAATGCGCCGCCGCCGCCGTCGGCGTTAAGCGCGAATTCGGCTTCGGTCCATTTGCGCCACTCGGTCGCGCCCAACTCCGCGCCCTTGCCCTGCGTTTCCTCGTCACCGGTGAACAGGATGATGATGTCGCGGTTCGGCTTGAAGCCAGCCGCCTTGAGCTTAAGGAGCGCGACCAGCGAGGGCACGAGGCCGCCCTTGTCGTCGCCCGAACCGCGGCCGTAGAAATAACCATCCTTCTCGACCAGCTTGAACGGATCGGTCGTCCAGTCGGACGGCAGCGCATCGACGACGTCCATGTGGGCGAGGATCAGCATCGGCTTGTGCTTGGGCGTGCCCGAGGCCGGCCAGCGAGCGATGATCGCGGCCGTGTCGTTGCCCGGGACCGACGTGTATGGCAGCACGTGGATGTCGCTGTCGGCCCAGCCGGCGTCCTTGAGCTTCCCGGCCAGGTAATTGGCGAGCTTGAGGTTCTCCCCCGCACGGCCCTTGACCGTCGGCGTCTCGACGGCGGTCTTATAGATTTCGCGCGCGATCGTTTCCCACTGCGGCTGAAGCTTCTTCGCACCCATTAGCGCCGCAGCCGGAGGCGTGTTGACCGGGGTTTGCGCTTCCTCGGCGACCGCAGCGGTCGACGTCAAAAGAGCAAGCGAAACGGCTAGCTTACGGATCATAATTCCCCCTGATGAAATGCGTTGGTCAGCGGCCGGCGAGCTCGCGGATGATCGTCTCCCAGTGAACGACATCGTCGTACATGGCGCGCACCGGAATGCGTTCGTCGAGGCCGTGGGCGCGCTCGTCGTCGGGCGAGATCCCCCAGCTTCCGTCGACGTCGTAAACTGGAATGCCCTTGGCGCGGAAGAAGGAGCCATCGCTGGCGCCCGTCGACATCAAGGGATAGACGCGCATCGCCGGGCCGTGGATCGTCTGGATCGCGTCGGTAACCGCCTTCAGAACGTCCGGCCGAAGCGGTGACGGCGGCGTCGACTGGCCGAGATAGTTCGGATCGGGAACGACCTCGACCTTCGGGCCGACGAATTGCTGGATTTCGGACTGGACGTCCTTCGGATCGACGCCGGGCATGATGCGGCAGTTCACGGTCGCCTTCGCCATTTGCGGAAGCGCGTTGTCGGCGTGTCCGCCCTCCAGCATCGTCGCGACGCAGCGCGTGCGGGTAAGGCCGACCTCGAGCGGGTTGGCCTCGATCTCGTCCGCAGCCGCGCCATCGTTTGGATTTGCGAGCCAGCGGCGGATTGCCTGGCCGAGCGGGGTGTCGCCTTCCTGCTTCGCGCGCTCCTGGAAGTAGTCGCGGCTGGTGTCGTTGAGCATTGGCGTGAAGCGATGGCCCTGAAGCGCCTTCAGCGCATCCGCCAGCTCGTAGATCGCATTGTCCGGTCGCGGCCTTGAGCTGTGGCCGCCCGGATTATGGGTCGTCAGGAAATAGGTCTGGAAGGTCTTCTCGGCGGTCGAGATTCCACATCCGATCGGCCGAAAGTTCTTGTCATAGGCGCTACAGCCGCCATCGGCATTCAGGCCGAACTCGGCCTCGGTAAGGTTGCGCCATTCGCTTGCGCCGAGGGTCGCGCCTATTCCGCGCGTTTCCTCGTCGCCGCTGTAGAAGAAGATGATGTCGCGATTGGGTTTGAATCCTTCCGACATCAGCTTGACCGCCGCCATGGTGGTCGCGACGTCACCGTTCTTCATGTCGCTCGCGCCGCGGCCGAGGAAGTAGCCGCCCTCCTCGCGAAACACGAACGGGTCGTATTTCCAGTCCTCGCGCTTGGCCTCGACGACGTCCATGTGCCCCAGGACCAGCATCGGCTTCTTGGTCGGATGCGGCGAGCGCCAGCGGACGATCAGCGCAACCGTTTTGTCGCCGGGCAGCGCCTCGTAGGGCATGACGTGAATGTCAGCCTCGGGAATTCCGGCCGCCCGGAACTGGTCGCCGAGCAGCTTGGCCATGCGCGGCATCTCACCGCGATTGTGAACGGACGGAATCTCGATCGCCTGCTTGAAGACCTCGCGAGTCTTCTGCTGCCATTCCGGCTCGAGCTTGGATGGAACCGTCAGTGGGTTGGTCGCGGCGAGAGCGGTCGTCGAGAACGCAACGAGGATACAAGAGAGCAGGCGCTTCATCGATTCTCCCCTCGGAAGCAGGAAGCGGAGGCTAGTGGCGAATGAAGACCGGTCAAGCGTGGTCCGTACCGTGCCCTTCCGCCAGATACTCGGCGCTGCGCATTTCTTCGAGACGGCTGACGGTCCGCTGAAACTCGAAGCTGCCGTCCCCTGCCGGATAAAGGCCGGACGGTTCGGCATCAGCCGCAGCAAGTAGTTTCACCCGATGCTCGTAGAGAGCGTCGATCAAAGTCACGAAGCGTGCTGCCTGATTGCGCATATCGCGGGTCATCACCGGGATTCCGACGATGATGACGGTATGAAACCGCTGAGCGATGGCGAGATAGTCCGCTGCGCCGCGCGCCTCACCGACCAGCCGCTTGAACGAGAAGACGGCGACGCCCTTCAGGCTTTTCGACACATGCAATTTCCGGCCGCCCCCGACATCCAGCTCTTCGGTCGGAACCTTGGCGCGATCCTCGACCGGATAGTCGGTCAGCTTGAAGAAGGCAGTGCTCAACGCCTGCGTGGCTTCCGGGCCGTTCGGAACGTGCCACACCTTTACTCCCGAGAGGCGGTCCATCCGATAATCGATGGGGCCGTCGACCTCGACGACGTCGAAGCATCGCTCGATCAGGTGGATGAAAGGCAGGAACAGCTCTCGGTTCAGGCCGTCCTTGTAGAGGTCGTGCGGCGGACGATTGGACGTCGTCACGACCCGTACTCCGCGTTCGAGCAGATGCTCGAACAGCCGCGAAAGGATCATCGCGTCTGCCGGATTGTTGACGACCATCTCGTCGAAGCAGAGCAGCTTCACCTCATCCGCGATGTCGTCGGCAACGCGCTCAAGCGGGTCGCCTTCCTCGTCCTTCCTTTTCTCGCGAAGCCTCGAGTGCGTTTCGAGCATGAAGGCATGGAAATGGACCCGGCGCTTCGGCCTGACTGCGATATGCTCGAAGGCCAGGTCCATCAGCATGGACTTGCCGCGGCCGACGCCGCCCCAAAGGTAGACGCCGCTCAGGCCGTCGTGCCGATTGCTGAACAGTTTGCCGAGCAGTCCCCCGCGCCTGGAATTGAGCTCCCCCGCAAGCCGGTCGAGCGCTGCGACCGCCCGCTCCTGCGCGGTGTCGGGCTTTAGCTCCCCTCCCCTGACGAGCTCCTCATAGGCCCGCCCCACGGGTCCACTCATGCCGGTGCGTTTCGCTCGCGCACACGCTTCAGCGTTCCCGTGAAGCTGTAACAGGGCTGGTCATCCTGCTTCACGACGCCCTGCAGGAAGACATGACCTCGGGTCTGCCGCACCAGCTCCACATGCGCATCAAGCGGGATCCCGACCTTGCCACGCGAAAGGAAATGCGTGGTCATATCGAGGGTAACGTAATGTCCCTGCTCCATTCCGGCGCAGCGGCCGCCCGCGAACATCGCCATGTCGATGAAGCTCATCACCGCGCCGCCATGGATCGAGCCGCCCATGTTCATGTGCGCCTCGGTCGGGAACATCCGCGCCATTCCCCGGCCCGGACCGTCCGGCCTGAATAGCAGCCGGCCAGTCGCCGCCGCGAAGGAGCTGCGCGGGAAATCTCCCCAGCTGTACCAGCCGGGATTGTCCTGATCCGGCTGCGCGCCCGACGGAACGCCGACGTCTTCGAGACCGTCCTTGAACTCTTGGCCGTCTTCGCTCACGCGGCCCGTTCGGCGATCAGCTTCTTGGTTTCCGCGATCGCCTTGGCCGGGTTGAGGCCCTTCGGACACACGTTCGTGCAGTTCATGATCGTGTGGCAGCGATAGAGGCGGAACGGATCCTCGAGTTGGTCGAGCCGCTCGCCCGTCGCTTCATCGCGGCTGTCGGCCAGCCAGCGATAGGCCTGCAGCAGGACGGCCGGCCCAAGAAAGCGGTCGGAATTCCACCAATAGCTTGGGCAACCCGTTGAGCAGCAGAAGCAGAGTATGCACTCGTAAAGTCCATCCAGCTTCGCACGGTCTTCCGGCGATTGCAGTCGCTCGCGCCCGGACGGACCCGGAGTAACCGTCTTCAGCCAAGGCTGGATCGACGAATATTGCGCATAGACGTGGGTCAGGTCGGGAACGAGGTCCTTCACCACTTCCATGTGCGGAAGCGGCGTGATGGTAACGTCGCCCTTGATGTCGTCGATCGCTGTCGTGCAGGCTAGGCCGTTGCGGCCGTCCATGTTCATCGAGCAGGAGCCGCAAATACCTTCGCGGCACGAACGCCGGAAGGTCAGCGTCGAGTCGACCTCGTTCTTGATGCGGATGAGCGCGTCGAGGACCATCGGGCCGGTCTTGTCGAGGTCGAGCGTATACATATCGACCCGCGGATTGTGCCCGGTGTCGGGATCGTAGCGATAGATCTTGAACGTCTTCAGCCGCGCACCCTGCTCGGCGGGGTGCGTCTTGCCCTTGGTGACACGGCTGTTCTTCGGAAGGCGAAACTCGGCCAAGGCCTGCTCCTGAAAAGTCTTGTGGGCGCGCTATCACCCACGCTCTCTCATTTCAAATCACCGGGCGGCCTTCAGCACTTCCTCTGCGTGACCCGGAACCTTCACCTTGCGCCATGCGCGGATGACCTTGCCATCGGCTCCGATGAGAAAGGTCGCGCGCTCCATTCCCATATATTTCCGGCCGTACATCGACTTTTCGACCCAGGTCCCAAACGCGTCGGAAATCCGTCCGTCCTCATCGGAGGCCAGCGGCACGGCGAGATCATACTTGCTGATGAACTTCTCGTGCTTCTTCATCGGGTCGCGAGAGACGCCAATCACCTTCACGCCGGCTTTCTTGTAGTCGCCCGCAAGCTCGGTGAAGTCCTGCGCCTCACGCGTGCAGCCCGACGTGTCGTCCTTCGGATAAAAGTACAGCACGAGCGGCTGGCCGGGAGACGACAGATCGACGGTGCTTCCATCGCTCGACGTCACTTCAAGTGCTGGAGCCTTGTCGCCTTCGTTGATCATTGCGCTTCCCTCACCGATTTCCAGAGCTGGGCGATCCTCTGCCGCGCCTCGTCGTGAGCCGCAAGAAGCGATTCCCAGCCTTCATGGCCGCAGAGCGCAGCGACCAGGGACCTCGACTTTTCGGAAGGCTCGTTACTGTCCGGAGCGATCAACCGCATCACCACCAGCATACGACTCAGCAATCTCAGATCCGGGTCGTATCCGGGATCGATCAGGCCATGCTCGGCCAGGCCCTCGATCGCATGCTCGAGGCGTGGGTCGAGACCTTCCCCGTGGATGAGTTGCAGCGTGTGGACTGCGAACTCGAGATCCACAAGCCCGCCCGGACCAAGCTTGATGTCGAGCGGCCCCGACGGCTTCTTATGGCGAGCCATCTCCTCGCGCATCTTCGCCGCGTCGGAGCGGGTCTTCGATGAATCACGCGGTTCCGACAGGATGGAACGGATCGCCTGCGTCAGCTTCTCGCGCCGCTCGGCAGAACCAAAGATCGCACGCGCACGGCAGAGCGCCATATGCTCCCACGTCCATGCCTCGCCGCGCTGGTAGTTGAGGAACCCTTCGAGCGAGACCGCGAGCATCCCCTCGCCCCCCTGCGGCCTCAGGCGTGTGTCGACGTCGTAAAGCGGGCCCGCAGCCGTCGGCACGCTGATCGCAGCCGTGATCCGATTGGCCAGCCGGTTGTAATAGTCGGTCGCGCTGAGGGGCTTCTTGCCGTCGGACATCGCGCCGTCCGGCGCATCGTAAACGTAGATTATGTCGAGGTCGGACGCGTGAGTCAGCGCCCGCCCGCCAAGACGACCGAGTGCCAGGATCATCAGCTCGCCGCCCTCGATCTTGCCGTGGGTCTTAGCGAACTCTTCCGAGGCCAGCTCGGCCATCGCGACGACCGTCCCTTCGGCGACGTTGCTGTAACCCATGGCCAGGTCGAGCGGATCGGCGTGCGCGGCGATCAACTGCACGCCAAGCGAGAAACGCCGCTCCGCGATCAGCCTTCGCGCCCGATCGAGAGCGCGGTCGTAGGGCTCTCCGCGCATTGCGGAACGGAGTCGCTCGGCCATGGCGTCCGGCTCGGGCGGAAGCGCGAAACTGGATTCGTCAATCAGGCCATCGAGCAAGTCCGGCCGCCTCGCCAGCATGTCCGCCAGCGGCGGAGCGTGGGCGAGGACCAAAGCAAGATGGCGCGCAAGCTGCGGGCGGGCCTCGAGAAGCCGGTAAAGGTTGATCCCGCTCGATAGCCGATCGACGATATCGGCCATGCGGTTGAGAGCGCGGTCCGGGTCTGGCCCGGACGCAATTTCCCGCAACAGCGCCGGGAGCATCGCCTCGAACGCAGTCCTCGCCGCGGGTGAGCGCAGCGACCGGGCGCGTCCCGAGCGCCAGTCCGTCACCCTTCGAAGCGGAACTTCCGGCTCATTGAAACCAAGTGACTTCAGCTCGTCGATCAGAATGTCGCGATCGTTGGACAAGCGGCCTTCTCGGTCGGGGGCAAGCGAGTTGAACAAATGCTCCGCCCGGTCGACATGCGGCTGGAGCAGCTCGATCAACTCCTCGCCGGTCGAGAGACCGTGAAGCCTGGCGACATTGTCCAGAGCCTCGCTATCGAGCGGCAAAAGATGCGTCTGCGCGTCGTCGACCATCTGTGCGCGGTGCTCGATGGTCCGCAGCAGGACATAGGCTTCGGACAATGCGGAGGCATCTTCTTCCGAGATTCGGCCCGACGCCTGAAGGGCATCGAGCGCATCGAGCGTTGCGGAAGCACGAACCGTCAGGTCACGCCCGCCGTGGATCATCTGCTGGATCTGTGCGAAGAACTCGACCTCGCGGATCCCGCCTCGCCCGCGCTTCAGGTCATATCCGGGCCCGAGCTTTGCGCCCTGCGCGAAGTGATCGCGGATGCGCGCCGAGATTTCCCGCACTTCCTCGATCACCCCGAAGTCGAGCGAACGGCGCCAGACGAACGGCTGGATCGATTTTAGGAAATGCTCGCCGAGCGCCTGGTC